>ERZ1034680.60-NODE-60-length-82894-cov-115.473787_pt1 | contig 82894 bp, 89 predicted proteins | sample MGYA00520639_ERZ1034680 | MGnify/ENA primary metagenome ERZ1034680 (study PRJEB33766, sample SAMN09781760) | gut metagenome | biome: gut microbiome | host: Homo sapiens | place: Madagascar | study: EMG produced TPA metagenomics assembly of the PRJNA485056 data set...
GCACCGAGGCGTCGCATTCTTCAGATGGTTCAACCCTTAAGTTAGCGCTTATGGGGTTTACCCACGCCTTTCCGTTATGCATGGGGCGGTCAAATATCTCGGCTACGCTGATGAACACAGTGCAGAGCCTGATCAGGTGATCCTTATCGAAGCGGGGCAGTTTGCGGTGTTCCCTCCAGAAAAGTGGCACAACATTGAAGCCATGACTGACGATACTTATTTCAACATTGACTTCTTCGTGGCTCCTGAAGTCCTGATGGAAGGTGCGCAACAACGGAAAGTCATTCATAACGGGAAATGAATCATGGGCAAAGCAACGTATACCGTGACCGTCACCAATAACAGCAATGGCGTTTCTGTCGATTATGAAACAGAGACGCCGATGACTTTGCTGGTGCCAGAAGTGGCGGCTGAAGTGATAAAAGATCTGGTGAATACCGTACGTTCTTATGACACGGAAAACGAACATGATGTTTGTGGTTGGTAATTATCACTGATCGTTGATGGCGCAATTTCTGCGCCATCGCAAAAAAAACCTCCGTGATGCTCGTCACAAATCTTGCCCTCCCGATGTTGTGCTATGCTTTTTATCAGCGACTAACCCGCTAATGCAAAACAGATAAGTGAGGAAACAATGGGCATTCTGTCATGGATTATTTTTGGGCTTATTGCCGGTATTCTGGCGAAGTGGATCATGCCAGGTAAAGATGGAGGTGGATTCTTTATGACTATCCTGCTGGGGATAGTCGGTGCCGTAGTCGGCGGATGGATCAGCACGCTGTTTGGCTTTGGTAAAGTCGATGGCTTCAATTTTGGCAGCTTCGTGGTTGCCGTTATTGGTGCGATTGTCGTGCTATTTATCTACAGGAAGATTAAAAGTTAACGCTTAAATTGCACAAAGGCTGCACACAGGCAGCCTTTGCTATTTTTTAGAGGTGACGTTACCACCATCCCAGCTCAGTGCCGAGTACGACAATAATCGCCACACCCATCATAATAATCGTTGTTTTTTTCATCTTTATGCTCCCGGGGCAGCATAGCCGCCAATAAAAAACCATGCTAAAAATACGACCGCTGTAATGAAGATTACAACCGGAAAAATAATACCGATTCGCATGTTATCACCAATCAAAAGGATGTGAATACGCCTCAGGAATGTAGCGCTGGATGCGCGACAAAAGGTGTTTTCTGTTTGTGTTTTTTCTCCTGATACATCGCAATATCGGCAGCATGCAGGGCACTGTCTGCATCGGTTGTTTCAGGATCGACTTCTACTATGCCAAGACTGGCACCGGGATAATACAAATCAACATCACCTAAGTGATATTCTCCACGTATTTGCTGCTGAATGCGTTCTCGCAGCGACGAAATATCCGCATTCTCGTTGTTTAGTGAAACAACTAAAAACTCATCACCGCCGAGACGACCAATAACTTCGCCATTTTGCTGGAGCGTATTAAGGCGCTCGCCAACCTGAATGAGAAACAGATCGCCACTATTATGACCAAAACGATCATTGATTAATTTGAAGTTATCCAGATCGATAAACGCGATCATTATCTTATGGTTAAGATGCCGGGCGAGGGAAAACAGTGTCGTCAGATTTTCAAAAATCGCCCGCCGATTCGGTAGCCCGGTTAACGAGTCGGTATACGATTGCGCAATCAGCGCAGCATTGGCTTCGCGCAGCTGTTCAACCAGTGCCTCTTTTTGAATATATTGTGCAATCAGTCCGGCGAATAACTGTAAAACCTGTTCCGCGCGTTCACTCCACTGGCGCTTCTCACTGCTGGCGGCGCAAAGCGTGCCATAGAATGATCCATCCGGTAAGTGAATTGGCGTGCTCAGAAATGTGGTGATGCCAAGATTGCGTGCCGCAATACAGTCACCCCAACGGTCGGGGACTTCATCGCTGAAAAAGCAGTTTTCATCAATGGCGCGTTTGCATAACGAGTAATCCCACGAGACGGTAAAATTCTCCGGGATGTACATTTTCTGGCTGTTACGGGCAAACATAATATGCTGCAGGCGCGCTTCGACATCCACTTTGGTCAGGTAGGTTGATTCCATATCAGTGACCATTTCCAGCATCTCCAGAAGCTGTCGGACCAGACTTTCCAGTGACTGTTCTTTGGCAAGGGATTGCGAGACGCGGGCGATAATCTGATCTGACACGGAACAACTCCAGGATACGGCGGGTAAATGCTGATTATTTAATCTTTGCAGGCATGATAAAACATCATCAACAAAGATGAAACAAGACGTAATATGTTTTGAGTGAATGTAATAAAAATAGTGCTGCAAAACAAAACGATACCGCGATACTCTAATCTTGGATAAATATGTGAGATCAATAAATGAAAATTATCAGTTTTGTTCTGCCTTGCTTGCTGGTCCTGGCTGGTTGTTCAACCCCTTCTCAGCCAGAAGCACCTAAACCGCCGCAGATTGGTATGGCAAATCCGGCGTCGGTCTATTGCCAGCAGAAGGGCGGGACGCTCATTCCAGTGCAGACAGCGCAAGGGGTCAGCAACAATTGCAAATTACCGGGCGGTGAAACGATTGATGAATGGGCATTGTGGCGGCGTGACCATCCGGCTGGTGAAAAATAACCGCCGGATGCTGTACTAAAATCACAAGCTACGTAGCCAGTCGGCCAGCACCAGCGCATGGTTCTGCGTGGTGTTTTTTGCTGAGTAGAGCAGGGTCAGCGGCTGTTTTTTGGCGATGTCCGCCAGCCGCTTTCCTTCTTGCTCGTGTTGCGCCAGTTCTGCAAGATATTGCTCGCGAAAGGTTGCATAATCGACGACTTCGCCGTGAAAGGCTTTGCGCAGTTCCGTTGACGGCGTGATTTCTTTATCCCACTCATCAAGGGCTAAATCGGTTTTTTTGATACCGCGCGGCCAGAGGCGGTCGACCAGTATGCGATAACCATCGCTCTGTTCAGCCGGATCATAAACGCGTTTGCACTGAATATTCATCGTGTTTGTTCTCCCTTTCACGCATGATTTGTTACGTCACTATAGCACCGGATATTAGCGAATTTCTTTGTCTCTCCCGGCGCAAAGTCCGAAAATCGCCATCAGTAGTGAAAGTATGGCAACACCCATAAGTGGTACAGACCAGTTACCGTTAGCATCGTGTATTTTACCCATCAGCGGCGGCCCACAGGCTGCCAACAAATACCCGACGGATTGTGCCATCCCCGAGAGTGCCGCCGCCTGATGCGCAGAACTAGCCCGCAGACCAATGAACGTCAACCCCAGTATCATTGTTGCGCCGGAACCAAAACCGAAAAGCAGAGTCCAGGTGATCGCGTGCGCTGGCATAAAGCAGAGCCCAACCGCGCCCACTGCGCACATCAAGGCAACGAACGCTGCAATACCACGCTGATCTTTCACATGATGTAAGAAAAGTGGGATCAGCAAACCGGGTGCTGCTGTGGCTAGTTGCAGCAAACCATGCAGTGAACCCGCCTGTGCTTCGCTATAGCCGTGACTGATGAGGATCGCCGGAAGCCAGCCAATAATCACGTAATAGACCAGTGAGTTGATCCCAAGAAACAATGTGACCTGCCAGGCAAGCGGCGAACGCCAGATACCCCGAGTATGTAAGGCGCGCGAGGTACTCAAATTTGCATGTTGTTGACTTCGCCACTGTGGCAGCCATAAAAAAAGAGCCAGCAGAGGAAAACACATCAGCATGAGCAACGCGCCTTGCCAGCCAAAACCGTTCAAAGCCAGCGGCACGACCATAGCCGATCCCAGTGCCGCTGCAGCTCCCATTGTCAGGGAATATGCGCCGGTAAGTCTGGCGACGGAATGAGGGAAATCGCGTTTAATTAATCCTGGCAGTAAGACATTGCCTAATGCAATCCCACCGCCAATGACCGCTGTACCGCCAAATAATAAGTAAGGCGAAGGGAGAGAGCGAATTGCGATACCAGCACAGATCAAAAGTAACGCGGCAAACAGGCTACGTTCCATACCAAAACGTCGCGCTACCGGGGCAGCCAAAGGTGAGATTAGCGCAAAGGCCAATAATGGCAGGGTGGTCAATAAGCCGGTTTGCGCTGTCGTCAGCGAGTAAGCGGAACGAATCGTATCCAGTAACGGTGCTGCGCCGGTAAAGGTGACGCGTAATGTTGTGGCAATCATCAGAATGCCAGCGATAAGGACAATCCTGTTTTTGCCGCTTAATGAAGTTGAACAGGTCATATGCTTCTCATTGTTACAAACGAGGCTGTACCTTACCGTTTTTATTGTTATGTTGAATCAAGCTAAAATGACAAATTATCGCTAAGTTCGGACAAAATGATGCACAGGTTGAATCTCAATGGCTATGAACCCGACCGACACCATGAAGCCGCGGTCGCATTTTGTATTCACGCCGGAACGGATGAGTTAACCAGTCCTGTACATCAGCACCGCAAAGGACAGCTGATACTGGCGCTACATGGTGCAATTACCTGTACGGTGGAAAATGCTTTGTGGATGGTGCCGCCACAATATGCGGTTTGGATACCGGGCGGGGTGGAACATAGCAATCAAGTAACAGCTAATGCTGAACTCTGTTTTCTGTTTATCGAACCCAGCGCAGTGACAATGCCGACAACATGTTGCACATTGAAAATATCGCCCTTATGCCGGGAATTAATTTTAACCCTGGCAAACAGGACGACGACTCAGCGTGCTGAGCCAATGACCCGCAGATTAATTCAGGTCCTGTTTGATGAACTCCCTCAGCAGCCACAACAACAGCTGCACCTGCCCGTTTCTTCTCATCCTAAAATCCGCACGATGGTGGAGATGATGGCGAAAGGGCCTGTCGAGTGGGGGGCATTGGGGCAATGGGCTGGCTTTTTTGCGATGAGTGAACGCAATCTTGCCCGACTGATAGTAAAAGAGACGGGGTTGAGTTTTCGCCAGTGGCGTCAGCAGTTACAGCTGATTATGGCGCTTCAGGGATTAGTGAAAGGCGATACTGTACAGAAAGTTGCTCATACGCTGGGGTATGATTCAACAACGGCCTTTATTACTATGTTTAAGAAAGGCCTGGGGCAAACGCCAGGCCGATATATTGCGAGATTAACTACTGTTTCCCCACAATCAGCGAAACCAGACCCGCGGCAATAAGCGGCCCAACTGGTACGCCGCGAAACAGCGCTACGCCTAAAACAGTGCCTACCAGCAGCCCGGCGACCAGTTGCGGCTGGCTGCCCATTAACGTCACGCCGCGCCCACCCAGCCAGGAGACAATCACGCCTACTGCAATCGCCACCAGTGATTTCCAGTTCAGAAACGAGTGAATCAAGGTTGAGGGCGGTAGCGTCCCGCTGGCGATGGGGGCCATAACGCCAATCGTCAGAATGATTATCCCGATACTTAGCCCCTGTTTTTCAATCCACGGAAAAAAGGTGCTTAACGGTGTGACGCGGACAATGATTAACACCAGAATTGAAACGGCGACAGTGGTGTTATGACTGATAAAGCCCAGCGCAGCTAACCCGAGCAGGATCAGCAAAGTGACATCAAACATCGTGGTTTCCTTGCCAAAAAATAATAAGCCTGCTTACTTTACGCTTGCTGCAGGAAGGAAGTAGAAAATCTTTACGTTTTTTGCATAAAAAATCAGGCGAACTGTCATCAAACTGCCATTTGTGCACGCTAACAATAACGTGAAAACAGCTATCTCCCGGGGGCATGCTATGAACGATCAAATGTTTGTCGAGACACTGATTATCACGTCATCGTTTTTTGCCATTGCTGTTGTACTGGTTTTGTACGTTCTTCTTATCGAACGGACCGGCTAGTTACGCAGTGCGGCGGAAATTGACCAGTTCTGGTTGCGCAATGCGCAAATAATCCGCGGTTTTCAAAATAACGGATTTATCCAGCATGCCTGCATTGAAGGCGATTTCATCAAATCGTTCGAAGAGTAGAGGGTCGGCAACCAGTTTGAGTTTTGGATGGAAGCTGAAAGGGGGAATCGCGCCGAAGACACAGCCTGTGAGTTCATCGACTTCCGCCGGGCTGGCCAACGAAGCGCGTAATCCGCCTATATGGCTGGCGAGTTGGCTCAGATCGGCCTGTTGATCGGCTGCGAGGATCGCCAGAACATGTTGATTTACGCCATTGCCTTTGACTTTACATACCAGTGCCTTAGCACCCTGGCCTAGAGCGGTGCCACGAATTTCTGACACCGCTTCACATTTACCTACCGCTTCATGGGTAACGACGCGGAAGTCAGCACCTTCTTGTGATAATAAAGCGATTAACCGCTGATGCGTCACGCTTCCTTTAGCCATTTCAGTCATTTCACGCTCCTGAGATTACAAGCAAACAACCACAGAAGGTTATCATGAACGGCTGTTTTTGTTCTGCTTATTGACATATAAACGCTCATCGGAAGCTTTATACGCATCATGTAACGTATCGTTTTCTTTCATCGCGTAAATACCGGAAGAGAAGCCGATCTCTTTCTGCGGCGCGATATGTTGCAGACGTTTTTCGATACGTTCAGGCAGTTGTGCTGCAATTTGCGGCGTCGAATCGACAAGAATGATGCAGAATTCATCGCCACCGAGTCGGATGGCATAATCACTTTTACGAATCGACTGTTTAATCGCCTGAGCTAATAACGTAATCGCTAAATCCCCCTCCTGATGACCGAGGGTGTCATTTATTTGCTTTAACTTGTCCATGTCAATAGCAATAAACATCACCGAAGAACCGGATTGCACCAGTTTCTGCAACCGCTGCTCCAGTTCAGGGGTTAAAATTTTGCGATTATACAGTCCAGTCATCGCATCACTAATATTTTCTCGCGACACATTTTGGTATAAACGGAAGTGCATCCGCACCATATTCAGCAAAATTAACGCCGTCAAAATCCAGAACAGAACGCTTTTCCACGAAGACGTGATAAAGTAAAGAATATCAATGGATAACGAGACACGAATGCCGCCCGGTAAGTCATGGACGTAACTGACATACTGGAACAGATTATCTTCGCTCTGGTTGATGATAATGTCGCGCCCCGAATCGGTATCGGTTAGCGTGACATTGAGAAAACGCCAGAGGAGAGGGCGGTCATGAGTATAAAAGATATTCCGCAGATTGTTTTTGTTAATATCCAGCAGCACAATCCCTTTTAGCTGCCCTGCGACATATACCGGCGTCAGCAAACTCATCACGTTCTGTTTAGTACGCTGATCCTGGTAAATGCTCGACAATACGGTACGCCCGGTAAATACCTTTTCAATATCTTTGCGATCGATGCCAATACTTCCTGACTGCAGGAAGGACCAGTTATTCATCGCAAAGTATTCAACATTAACCGGCTCATAAAGATAGACATAGCGGTCATTGAGATCGAGATAATAGTGAAATTTCTCTTCGGCCATCCCAAGACCTGAACCGTAATCATCCTGGTGGCGGTTGCCTTCCACTGCCTGATCAAAAGCGGGTAATAGTGCTGCAGCTTCCACAATTGTGTCGCAGTCAGTGGATGCGGTTTGTAGTGTGCCGCGTAAGCCCGGGTATTTATGGGCAGTCAGGTTTAAGCCATGGGTGTTATTGGCAGACTCAAAAGCCTCGCAGATGGCGCGCCGCTGTTCTGGCGACACTTCCGACTGCTCAGCAGCGAGAGCGCGCATCACATGCGCGGCAATACTCTGATTCTGATACTTATCATAAAGAAAGGAGGAGTCTGCTTTCTGCACGATATAGCGCAGATAGGCACTCATTGCTCTGTCGCTGGCGACAAGTTCAAAAATAAGGAAGGAAGATGTCAGCACAATGACACTTGCGGCGATAAAATGCCGGAGCATTCTATGGTGCAATTTCATGATAAATGGCACTCCTTCGGTTAGTGAAACGAGAAAACCAGATAAAGTTCGATTGCGGCCTGGCACAGGGGCGCTAATTATACTCATCTCTGCGCCGCTGGGGAGGGGAAATTTAGGGGTAATAGTAATAAATTGTATGCAAAAGCCACGCAAAAAGCATGGCTCTGAATATTTTTGCACTTAAATATGATGAATAATCACTTTGTTGCCCCCCTCGCTTTTCGCTTCGCGTAAGGCTTTATCTGCTTCCGTCATGACAAGCGAGATATTACGCGTGTCACCCGTTGAAAAAACCGTGCCAATACTGATGGTCATTTGTTCAGGAACATCATATCTGTTACTAAAGCCGGTCAGGAGTTCGACATTTTTACGCATACGTTCCGCAATGATTTTTGCCTGGGCACTATTGAGTTCGGTAAATAGCAAGCCAAACACCTCACCCTCCAGTCGCGCTAAAATATCATCGGGGCGGATGCTTTGCTGGATAATATCGACAATTGAAACCAGCACTTTATCACCCACACGATGTCCCCATTGGGCATTGATGCGTTTGAACTGATTAATATCAACCAGCATGACACAGAAGTCCTTAACAACAGGTCGCGACAATAATGACTCTACGCTGTTGAAAAAGTAGCGCCGATTATAAATATTGGTCAGCACATCATGAACTGCCAGTTTGCTGGAGAGTTGCAGCTCCTGAAAAATGTTATAAATCAGAAAAGACACAACAAACAGTTTACTGGAAACTTCAATCCCGCGACTGATATACCAGATAGTATAATTATACTCATCCAGAGTCAGTAGAAGTAAGTTGCAGCATAGCGATGCCAGACATAATAATGCTATTAACGGCCATAGTTCGCTGGCTAATCGTGTGCGCATGATAATAAAGAACAGTAAAAATGCCCACAGACAAACCAATATTTTTGTATAGTTGATTCCCCAGGTCGCAGTATGGTTGTCCGGACAGTAATCGACGACATACAAAGAATAGTCAGCGTTATAACTGCTCAGATTGTGTGCCAGAAGGGGAAAAACTAAAAAAGGGATCAGCGCCAGCAACAGGATTCCCGTTTTTTTCTTATTGTTGTCAAGGATGTTGTCTTTTCCATAACAAAAGAGCGCCAGCGAGGTTAAACAAATAAAACTGAGTTGGCGGAAAATATAGAAAATAGAAACATCATTCGACTTTGTCTGGATCAGTGTACTGCCGTTAATTGGTTTATGGATAATTACAATGGTTTCAACTAAATAGATAAGGCCACTTAAAAATGCAAGGCTTAAAATGAGTGTTGGTAAAATTTGTTTGTTAGTGAAATATTTCATTAACATGAAAAGAAAAATGACGGCGTTAAGGAAAAACAAAGCCACAACAACCATCAGGTAATTCATCTGTGGGATGAGTTTTACATTTGTGTTTTCGTTATATAAGGTAGTAATGCAAAATAAAATTAACGTCAGCAATAAACTGAAAATAAAAAAGCTTTGAGCTTTTAATTTTTGTGTACCCATAGAAACCATAAAAAGGAGAGCAATGTGAGTGCTGGATTTTATTGATGGCAGAGATATATAGTTTTGACCAGGATCAATTTTCGTTAACGATAAAAAATATTTAAAGAATAACCCCATGGAAATACGTGTTGACTGAATCATTTTTCCGAATGATTGTTTTCTGGAACTAAATTATGTAAAGGTTATGCTGTCATATTTAAAGCGATTGTAAGCTAATGTATGTAATAAATGAGATAATTTACAGTAAGCTAAAAATCAGCCAGGCGATAATGACCTGGCTGATAGTTTTAGCCTTTAGCTGTTGCATTTTGTTTATGAAACAGTTCACGGAACACCGGATAAATATCATCCTGGTCGCGGATGTGCTGCATCGCAAAGTTGTCGAAAGTAGATTGCAGATGCTCATATTCTCGCCACAATGTCTGATGTGCACGACGGGTAATTTCGATATAGCTGTAATAACGAACAACAGGTAATAATTTTTTCGCCAGGATTTCATGGCAAAGCGGAGAGTCATCGGCCCAGTTATCGCCGTCCGATGCTTGTGCAGCGTAAATATTCCACTGTGCCGGGTTATAACGCTCTTTCACTACCTCATCCATCAGTTTCAGGGCGCTGGAAACAATGGTGCCGCCTGTTTCCTGCGAGTAGAAAAACTCATGTTCATCGACTTCTTTCGCCTGGGTATGATGGCGGATGTATACGACTTCCACGTTCTTATACGTTCTGCTGAGGAACAGATACAGCAGAATATAAAAACGCTTAGCCATATCTTTAGTGGATTGATCCATTGAACCGGAAACGTCCATCAGGCAAAACATCACTGCCTGGCTGGAGGGATCGGGCCGCTTCTCGTAGTTCTTGTAACGTAAATCGAAGGTGTCAATAAAAGGGACGCGTTCAATTTTGGCACGTAATTCTGCAATTTCTTTGCGCAGACGTTCCTCTTCCAGCAGTTGCGCAGGTTCACTGTTGCTGATGATGGCCAAATTCTCTTCCAGTGCATGAAGTTCCCGCCGCTTGCCTGCCGTCATGGCTGTGCGTCGCGCCAGTGAGTTCTGCAATGAACGCACAACGCTGATATTGGCCGGAACGCCGTTAGCGGTATAACCCGCCCGATGCGTTTTATATTCGGTCAGCTGGCGTTGTTGGTTTTGTTTCAGATTCGGTAAGGCCAAATCTTCAAAGAGCAGATCAAGATACTCATCTTTCGAAATCTGAAAGACAAATTCATCCTGACCTTCACCATCCTGGCTGGCCTGGCCCTGACCACTGCCGGAACCTCCGCCGCCACCCTGGGGACGTTCAATTCGGTCGTTCTGGACGAAATGGTCATTGCCCGGATGCACGCGGTGGCGCAGACCGCCACGCCCCTGATGAAACATCGGTTCGCTAATATCTTCCGTGGGAATGGATACGGATTCGCCGCTGTCGACGTCAGTCACCGAACGCTTATTAATGGCCTCGGAGATCGACTGTTTAATTTGCGCTTTATAACGGCGTAAAAAACGCTGGCGATTCACCATGCTTTTGTTTTTGCCGTTCAGACGCCGGTCAATAAACCAGGTCATATGCCCCCCGTACTACATTTGCCAACTGTATGCTACGCCTGTGTTGCCGCTTCTCAGGCCCACGGTTCGCTGTCGTTGTAGGCCCGGTAACATGTGTACCGGGCCAGGGTTGTTAAGACGATTTACGTACGCGCAAATACCATTCGCACAGTAAACGCACCTGTTTACGGGTGTAGCCTTTTTCCATCATACGGTCGACAAAGTCGTCGTGTTTCTTCTGCTCGTCGGTTGACGTTTTGGCGTTAAACGAGATAACCGGCAACAGCTCCTCGGTATTGGAGAACATTTTCTTCTCGATGACCGTGCGCAGTTTTTCATAGCTGGTCCAGTTCGGATTGCGTCCGCTGTTATTCGCTCTGGCGCGCAGTACGAAGTTAACAATCTCGTTGCGGAAATCTTTTGGATTACTGATCCCCGCCGGTTTCTCGATTTTCTCCAGCTCGGCGTTAAGAGACTCGCGGTCAAACAGCTGCCCGGTATCCGGATCGCGATACTCCTGATCCTGAATCCAGAAATCCGCGTAGGTAACATAACGGTCGAAAATGTTTTGCCCATATTCGGAATAGGATTCAAGGTAGGCCGTCTGGATCTCTTTGCCGATAAACTCGGCATATTTCGGGATCAGATAACCTTTCAGGAACTCCAGATAGCGTTCTGCCTGCTCTTGTGGGAACTGCTCGCGCTCAATCTGCTGTTCCAGGACGTAGAACAGATGGACCGGGTTTGCTGCCACTTCTACATGATCGAAGTTGAACACGCGGGAGAGGATCTTAAACGCAAAACGCGTCGACAGACCGTTCATCCCTTCATCGACACCGGCGTAGTCACGATATTCCTGATACGACTTGGCTTTGGGATCGGTGTCTTTCAGACTTTCGCCATCATAAACCCGCATCTTTGAATAAATGCTGGAGTTTTCTGGCTCTTTCAGGCGCGAAAGAATGGAAAAACGTGACAGTGTTTCGAGCGTGCCAGGGGCGCATGGGGCGTGAGTCAATTCACTGTGATTAAGCAATTTCTCGTAGATTTTGATCTCTTCGGAAATGCGCAAGCAATACGGCACCTTCACGATGTAAACACGATCGAGGAAGGCTTCGTTGTTTTTGTTATTACGGAAAGTGACCCATTCGGACTCGTTCGAGTGTGCGAGAATAATCCCGTTGAACGGCAGGGCGGAGATACCTTCCGTCCCGTTGTAGTTACCTTCCTGAGTGGCGGTTAACAAGGGATGCAGCACTTTAATCGGTGCTTTAAACATCTCAACGAATTCCATGATCCCCTGATTGGCGCGGCACAGCGCACCGGAATAGCCGTAGGCGTCCGGGTCATTCTGCGCGTAGTGTTCGAGTTTACGAATATCGACTTTCCCAACCAGCGCGGAGATGTCCTGGTTGTTCTCATCGCCGGGTTCCGTTTTGGCGATAGCAATTTGTTGCAGAATTGACGGCCAGACCTTCACTACCCGGAACTTAGTGATATCGCCACCAAATTCATGCAGGCGTTTTGCCGCCCACGGCGACATGATGGTGCCGAGATAACGGCGAGGAATGCCATACTCTTTTTCCAGAATCTGCGCATCTTCCTGCGGATTGAAAAGACAGAACGGATGATCGTTGACCGGGCTACGCTCACCGTTCGCGCTCAATACATAAATCGGTACGAGCTGCATTAATGATTTCAGTCGCTCAGCAAGCGATGATTTACCCCCACCCACAGGCCCCAGCAGATACAGGATTTGTTTCTTCTCTTCCAGCCCCTGAGCCGCGTGTTTCAGATAAGAGACAATCTGTTCAATCGCGTCTTCCATGCCGTAAAACTCTTCAAACGCCGGATAACGTGCAATGACCCGGTTAGAAAAGAGTCGAGAAAGTCTGGGTTCCTGGGCTGTATCGACCATGACAGGCTCACCGATAGCCATCAATAGCCGCTCAGCCGCGTTGGCATAAGCACTGCGATCTTGCCGACAAGTGGTAAGAAACTCCTGCAGTGTGAACTCTTCGTCCTTGGCAGCTTCATATCGCTGGCGATAGTGATCGAATATATTCATGGTATGCCGTCCTTTCGTTTTTTAGCACAGGTTAAGAGCCGTTCATATGAATAGTAGAGGCTCCCGGAAGAGGTAAACTGAACGACGTCTCTTGCTAAAACACAGCAACTCTCATGCCATTTTATCGACGATGAGAACAACGTGCCCGGTGATACACCTTCAAAATTAAGCGTAGATGGCAAATGGAAAACTTGCCTGCACGGCTTTCTTAATTTCAATGGCATATCAACAACTCATCCATAAATTTTGCATAATTAATGTAAAGACCAGGCTCGCCAGTAACGCTAAATTCATTTGGCTGTAAGCGCGGTGTCATCCGCGTCAGGAAAATTAAACAGTTACTTTAAAAAATGAAAACGTAAAAAGGTTGGGTTTCGATGTATTGACGGGTAAACTTTGTCGCCCGCTAAACATTTGTTTAAGGAATGATTAATTGTGACCAAACTCAAACTTCTGGCACTTGGAGTGCTTATCGCAACGTCTGCAGGCGTAGCGCACGCTGAAGGTAAATTTTCCCTGGGCGCAGGCGTAGGTGTCGTTGAACACCCATATAAAGATTACGATACCGATGTTTACCCAGTACCGGTAATCAACTATGAAGGCGATAACTTCTGGTTCCGTGGCTTAGGTGGTGGTTACTACCTGTGGAATGACGCAACGGATAAACTTTCAATTACCGCTTACTGGTCGCCGCTTTACTTCAAAGCGAAAGACAGTGGCGATCACCAAATGCGTCACCTGGATGACCGTAAGAGCACCATGATGGCTGGTCTGTCTTATGCTCACTTTACCCAGTACGGTTACCTGCGTACCACCCTGGCTGGCGATACCCTGGATAACAGCAACGGCATCGTCTGGGATATGGCCTGGTTGTATCGTTACACCAACGGTGGCCTGACCGTGACTCCGGGTATTGGTGTGCAGTGGAACAGCGAAAACCAGAACGAATACTATTATGGCGTATCGCGCAAAGAGTCCGCTCGCAGCGGTCTGCGTGGCTATAACCCGAACGACAGCTGGAGCCCTTACCTGGAGCTGAGCGCCAGCTACAACTTCCTCGGCGACTGGAGTGTTTACGGTACCGCACGCTACACCCGTCTGTCTGATGAAGTTACTGACAGCCCGATGGTGGATAAATCCTGGACTGGCCTGATTTCTACCGGGATCACCTACAAATTCTGATAATGCATCTTTCCAGGGCATTTTGTGCATAAAAACAGGGCGTCACGCCCTGTTTTGCATTACGGTGGTGCAATACCTGGGAGGAAACAATGCAACAAAAAATGATTCAATTTAGTGGCGATGTCTCACTGCCAGCCGTAGGGCAGGGAACATGGTATATGGGCGAAGATGCCAGTCAGCGCAAAACAGAAGTTGCTGCACTACGCGCGGGCATTGAACTCGGTTTAACCCTCATTGATACCGCCGAAATGTATGCCGATGGCGGTGCCGAAAAGGTGGTTGGGGAAGCATTAACCGGTCTGCGAGAGAAGGTCTTTCTCGTCTCTAAAGTCTATCCGTGGAATGCTGGCGGGCAAAAAGCGATAAATGCATGCGAAGCCAGTTTACGCCGTCTCAATACTGATTATCTCGATCTTTACTTATTACACTGGTCTGGCAGTTTCGCTTTTGAAGAGACTGTCGCAGCGATGGAAAAATTGATCGCCCAGGGAAAAATCCGCCGCTGGGGCGTTTCTAACCTTGATTATGCTGATATGCAGGAACTCTGGCAGCTGCCGGGGGGAAATCAGTGTGCCACTAATCAGGTGCTTTACCATCTCGGTTCACGAGGAATTGAGTACGATCTACTCCCCTGGTGCCAGCAACAGCAGATGCCGGTGATGGCTTACAGTCCGTTAGCCCAGGCCGGGCGGTTGCGCAATGGACTGTTAAAAAACGCGGTAGTCAACGAAATTGCACATGCTCACAATATCAGCGCGGCACAAGTATTGTTGGCGTGGGTGATCAGTCATCAGGGTGTGATGGCGATTCCAAAAGCGGCCACGATTGCCCATGTCCAACAAAATGCGGCTGTGCTTGAGGTCGAACTTTCTTCAGCGGAATTAGCTATGCTGGATAAGGCATATCCGGCACCAAAAGGAAAAACTGCGCTGGATATGGTGTGATGTTGTGTGCCGGATGCATTGCACCCGGCACACAACATTAACGTAAATTAACGTTTCGCAACGCGAATGGATTGCGCCAGATGTGCAGGTTTCTCTTTGGTCACTTTTTGCGTTTCTGAAGCGTAAGCCGTTTCTACACAAACAAATGTTTTGTAGCCATCATCCGGCATATCGCCCATGCTAATTGAAAGCGCCGGTCCCGGGTTCCAGCCGACAACGTTCAGATGATGCTGGTGGCCTACGGCGATAATACGATTCAGCGCTTCATCATTAATCACGCTGCAATCTTGTGGATTCAGATACACGCGATCGGTACGGTCAGGGAAGGTCTGAATACCATCGGTCAGTACATTTTCTTTCGCGTCATTCACTTTATCAATGAAGCGATCGCCCAGCCCACTGACGCTTACCTTAGCGATATCACCCACGTTAAAGTAGGTATGCAGGGCAGAGGTGGTTTCAAATTCGCCATGTGATTCAAGATCGATTTCACAAGTTTTACCCACGCGGAAATGCGCTAACAGCGTAAAGTCGTGCGGCCAGAATTTTTTCGTCTCTTCGCTTTGCGTCAATTCAAAAGTCAGCGCTACGCCATCAGCATCTTCATGATGTGATTTCAGCGTCCACGGCAGGTTGCGGGCAAAACCGTGCGCAGGCAGACCTTGTTGTGCCGCCGGACCAAACCACGGCCAGCAAACCGGTACGCCACCGCGAATAGCGACGCCATTTTTGAACGGTGTGTTGTTGCTCAACCACAGAACTTCTTCTTCACCCGCAGGTTTCCACGAGAGAAGGTGTGCGCCCTGTAATGCAAAAGAGGCTTTTACCTGGGGATGATCGACCACAATGAGGTCCAGTTCATCCAGTTTACGACGGGAGAGGACAGGGGAGATTTGTTCGATGACCGGAAGGGCAAAAATTTTCTTAATCATGACGCAGTCCTTTAACTTCATTTTATCAGGTAAAAAAAAGAGCGACCGAAGTCGCTCTTTTTAGATCACAGTGTCATCTCAACTTATTTGGAGATGTGAGCGATCAGGTCCAGAACTTTGTTGGAGTAACCGGTTTCGTTGTCGTACCAGGATACCAGTTTCACGAAGTTGTCGTTCAGAGCGATACCAGCTTTAGCATCGAACACGGAAGTGCAAACTTCGCCGTTGAAATCGGTAGATACTACGTCATCTTCGGTGTAGCCCAGAACGCCTTTCATTTCGCCTTCAGCAGCAGCTTTAACGGCAGCTTTGATCTGCTCGTAAGTTGCAGCTTTTTCCAGACGAACGGTCAGGTCAACTACAGATACGTTCGGGGTCGGAACGCGGAACGCCATACCAGTCAGTTTGCCATTCAGTTCTGGCAGTACTTTACCTACAGCTTTAGCAGCACCGGTAGAGGACGGGATGATGTTCTGGGAAGCGCCGCGGCCGCCGCGCCAGTCTTTGTGAGACGGGCCATCAACGGTTTTCTGAGTAGCGGTAGTAGCGTGAACGGTGGTCATCAGACCTTCGATGATGCCGAAGTTATCGTTGATAACTTTAGCCAGCGGAGCCAGGCAGTTGGTGGTGCAGGAAGCGTTGGAAACGATGTCCTGGCCAGCATATTTGTCGAAGTTAGCGCCTTTAACGAACATCGGAGTGTTGTCTTTAGACGGACCAGTCATAACCACTTTCTTCGCACCAGCGGTGATGTGTTTACGAGCAGTTTCGTCAGTCAGGAACAGACCAGTTGCTTCAGCGACAACGTCAACACCAACTTCGTCCCATTTCAGGTTAGCCGGATCACGTTCAGCGGTAACACGGATTTTTTTACCGTTAACGATCAGATGACCGTCTTTCACTTCAACGGTACCGTCGAAACGGCCGTGAGTGGAGTCATATTTCAGCATGTATGCCATGTAATCAGCGTCTAACAGGTCGTTGATTGCAACGATCTCGATGTCAGAACGTTTCTGAGCAGCACGGAAAACAATGCGACCGATACGGCCAAAACCGTTGATACCTACTTTGATAGTCATATATTCCACCAGCTATTTGTTAGTGAATAAAAGGTTGCCTGTAAAATTACAAAAACCTTACGCAGCGTCAAGCGGAATCGTGTCAATCATTGCGACAAATCAATCCTGTGCCTAAGCATTACGCGACTGACTCGCCTCACTCTTCCTTTGGGCTTGAGACCACATGGGGTCGGCGCCCCGAATTTTAAAGGGCAATTACGATAAAAATGTGATTTTCATCACGATTTAGGTGCAGCCATTTCGTCGAGATCAAGTTTAGGACAAAATTTTGCCAGTTGGTGTTAATGTTTTGTTAGAATCAGTCACGTAATGTGAGCACGATTAAAGTGAGATGTGAGCAAATGGCTAATAAACCTTCGGCAGAAGAACTGAAAAAAAATTTGTCCGAGATGCAGTTTTACGTGACGCAGAATCATGGGACAGAGCCGCCATTTACGGGTCGTTTACTGCATAACAAGCGTGACGGCGTATATCACTGTTTGATCTGCGATGCCCCGCTGTTTCATTCCCAAACCAAGTATGATTCCGGCTGTGGCTGGCCCAGTTTCTACGAACCGGTAAGTGAAGAATCCATTCGTTATATCAAAGACTTGTCACATGGAATGCAGCGCATAGAAATTCGTTGCGGTAACTGTGATGCCCATCTGGGGCATGTCTTCCCCGACGGGCCGCAGCCAACGGGCGAACGTTATTGTGTTAACTCTGCCTCTTTACGCTTTACCGATGGCGAAAACGGCGAAGAAATCAACGGTTGAAAAAACGATTCAGCAACTTATTCCACAGGAGCGGAAAAATTATGAATCTTGATGACATTATCAACAGCATGATGCCTGAGGTATACCAGCGTTTGTCGACCGCCGTTGAACTGGGGAAATGGCCTGATGGCGTTGCGTTGACCGAGGAACAAAAAGAGAACTGCCTGCAACTGGTGATGCTGTGGCAAGCCCGCCATAATATCGAAGCACAGCATATGACAATTGACACAAATGGTCAGATGGTCATGAAGAGCAAACAGCAGTTAAAAGAAGATTTTGGTATCTCAGCAAAGCCTATTGCCATGTTTAAGTAAGTGGTTCATCCCCTTTTTGCCTCGGCTATGAAGGGGATAGCCAACAATGACCCCACGACTCATCTCAATTATCTCGCCATGACCTGGCTAAGTCCCAGTCCGATCTCTTGCCGTCCCGTTCACACCTGAATGACTTCTCCTGAACTTAAGTCTCAGACCTATTTGGCCGGTAATCCCTCTCGAATTTGCTCTTTTTGCGCCCCGCCTTCCATCAACCTGTAACAGACCCAGCCATTTTCTGCGTAATTGTGATCTGAGTTGTAAAACGCAGATTATTATCTGTGTTTTACAGATTTAATGTTGAACTCAAAAATCATGTGGGTAAGTATGATGGCCATCTAAGCAAAACTAAACACAGAGGATGACGCAATGAAAGCACTGGCTCGGTTTGGCAAGGCCTTTGGCGGCTACAAGATGATTGATGTCCCACAACCCATGTGTGGCCCGGAAGATGTAGTGATTGAAATTAAAGCCGCGGCAATCTGCGGCGCAGACATGAAGCACTACAATGTCGATAGCGGTTCTGATGAGTTTAACTCTATCCGCGGCCATGAGTTCGCAGGTTGTATTGCGCAGGTTGGTGAAAAAGTCAAAGACTGGAAAGTGGGGCAACGCGTCGTATCGGATAACAGCGGTCACGTTTGCGGTGTTTGTCCGGCCTGTGAACAAGGTGATTTTCTGTGTTGTACAGAAAAAGTAAACCTTGGTCTGGATAATAATACCTGGGGCGGTGGTTTTTCCAAATATTGTCTGGTTCCTGGTGAAATTCTCAAAATTCATCGTCATGCGTTGTGGGAAATCCCTGATGGTGTTGATTATGAGGACGCAGCCGTACTTGACCCTATCTGTAATGCCTACAAATCCATCGCGCAGCAATCGAAATTCCTTCCTGGTCAGGATGTGGTCGTCATCGGCACTGGCCCACTCGGGCTGTTCTCCGTACAAATGGCGCGAATTATGGGGGCGGTAAATATCGTCGTCGTTGGTCTGCAAGAAGATGTGGCGGTCCGCTTCCCGGTTGCAAAAGAACTGGGTGCGACGGCAGTAGTAAATGGTTCTACCGAAGATGTGGTGGCGCGCTGCCAGCAAATTTGTGGCAAAGACAATCTGGGACTGGTGATTGAATGCTCCGGTGCCAATATCGCACTGAAACAAGCCATCGAAATGCTCCGCCCGAACGGGGAAGTGGTACGCGTTGGAATGGGCTTCAAACCTCTTGATTTCTCGATTAATGACATTACCGCCTGGAACAAAAGCATCATTGGGCATATGGCCTATGACTCCACCTCATGGCGTAACGCTATCAGGCTATTAGCCAGCGGCGCTATCAAAGTCAAACCGATGATCACGCATCGTATCGGCCTGTCGCAATGGCGCGAAGGGTTTGATGCGATGGTCGATAAAACCGCAATCAAAGTGATCATGACTTACGACTTTGATGAATAACCACTCTCCTGAAGGAACGTTATCGCATGGAACAGATAACAAAACCGCATTGTGGTGCACGGCTGGATCGCTTACCGGATTGCCGCTGGCATTCATCAATGTTTGCCATCGTCGCGTTTGGCTTGCTTGTCTGCTGGAGTAATGCCGTTGGTGGCTTGATCCTCGCGCAGCTGAAAGCGTTGGGCTGGACAGATAATTCCACCACAGCCACATTCTCAGCAATCACGACCGCCGGAATGTTTCTCGGTGCGCTGGTGGGCGGCATCATTGGCGACAAAACCGGTCGCAGAAATGCGTTCATCCTCTATGAGGCCATTCATATTGCCTCGATGGTTGTCGGTGCTTTCTCACCGAATATGGATTTCCTTATTGCCTGCCGTTTTGTGATGGGAGTTGGGCTGGGAGCTTTACTGGTTACGCTGTTTGCTGGTTTCACCGAATATATGCCCGGTAGAAATCGTGGAACGTGGTCAAGTCGGGTTTCCTTTATTGGCAACTGGTCATATCCGCTCTGTTCATTGATAGCGATGGGACTCACGCCGCTGATTAGTGCAGAGTGGAACTGGCGGGTACAACTGCTTATCCCTGCAATATTGTCGCTTATCGCTACGGCGCTGGCCTGGCGCTACTTTCCTGAATCCCCGCGCTGGCTGGAATCGCGCGGACGGTATCAGGAAGCCGAGAAAGTCATGCGGAGTATAGAAGAAGGCGTCATACGCCAGACGGGTAAACCTTTGCCGCCTGTGGTTATTGCTGATGACGGTAAAGCGCCACAAGCGGTGCCGTATTCAGCCTTACTGACAGGAGTATTACTGAAACGCGTGATATTAGGCTCTTGTGTGCTGATTGCCATGAACGTTGTGCAGTACACACTAATTAACTGGTTGCCAACAATATTCATGACCCAGGGGATTAATTTAAAAGACTCGATTGTTTTAAATACCATGAGTATGTTTGGCGCGCCATTTGGTATTTTTATTGCCATGCTGGTGATGGATAAAATTCCGCGTAAAACAATGGGTGTGGGGCTATTAATCCTGATTGCGGTGCTCGGATATATCTATTCACTGCAAACCAGTATGTTGCTCATAACGTTGATTGGTTTCTTCCTGATTACTTTCGTCTATATGTACGTTTGCTATGCCTCGGCAGTGTATGTCCCTGAAATCTGGCCGACAGAGGCCAAACTCCGTGGCTCCGGTCTGGCGAATGCGGTAGGGCGAATCAGTGGTATTGCCGCACCTTATGCCGTTGCAGTGCTGCTCAGTAGTTATGGCGTTACGGGAGTCTTTATTCTTCTGGGGGCGGTTTCAATTATTGTCGCAATTGCTATCGCCACCATTGGAATCGAAACCAAAGGTGTCTCCGTTGAAAGTTTAAGTATTGATGCAGTAGCCAATAAATAATACGGGTGGATTCAAAATGAAAAATTCAAAAGCAATATTGCAGGTGCCGGGCACAATGAAAATTATTTCAGCAGAAATACCAGTGCCTAAAGAAGATGAAGTTTTGATTAAAGTAGAATATGTCGGTATTTGTGGTTCAGATGTACATGGTTTTGAATCAGGCCCGTTTATTCCGCCTAAAGACCCAAATCAAGAAATTGGCCTGGGTCATGAATGCGCCGGGACGGTTGTGGCTGTGGGAAGCCGCGTGCGCAAATTTAAACCGGGGGATCGGGTAAATATCGAACCTGGCGTTCCTTGCGGTCACTGTCGTTACTGTCTGGAAGGCAAATATAACATCTGCCCGGACGTTGATTTTATGGCGACACAACCCAACTACCGCGGCGCATTAACGCACTATCTGTGTCATCCGGAGAGCTTTACTTACAAACTGCCCGACAATATGGACACGATGGAAGGGGCGCTGGTGGAGCCTGCCGCAGTCGGGATGCATGCCGCGATGCTGGCAGATGTTAAACCGGGTAAGAAGATAATTATTCTGGGAGCAGGTTGTATTGGTTTGATGACGTTGCAAGCGTGCAAATGCCTGGGAGCAACGGAAATTGCCGTCGTTGATGTGCTGGAAAAACGTCTGGCAATGGCGGAACAGCTTGGTGCGACAGTGGTTATTAACGGCGCAAAAGAAGACACTATTGCACGCTGTCAGCAATTTACCGAAGACATGGGCGCAGATATTGTTTTCGAAACAGCGGGTTCTGCGGTCACCGTTAAACAGGCACCTTATCTGGTAATGCGCGGCGGTAAAATTATGATTGTTGGTACTGTACCCGGCGATTCGGCAATCAATTTCCTCAAAATCAATCGCGAAGTCACTATCCAGACGGTATTCCGCTATGCCAATCGTTATCCGGTCACGATTGAAGCTATTTCTTCAGGGCGATTCGATGTGAAATCGATGGTGACGCATATTTACGATTATCGGGATGTACAACAGGCATTTGAAGAGTCAGTTAACAACAAACGCGACATTATTAAAGGCGTTATTAAAATTAGCGATTAATTAATACGGGAGAACAGAACATGCTCGCAGATATCAGATATTGGGAAAACGATGCCACAAATAAACATTATGCAATTGCCCATTTTAACGTATGGAATGCAGAAATGTTGATGGGCGTTATCGACGCAGCCGAAGAAGCGAAATCCCCGGTTATTATTTCTTTTGGTACAGGTTTTGTCGGTAACACCTCATTTGAAGATTTCTCTCACATGATGGTATCAATGGCACAAAAAGCAACGGTGCCGGTAATAACTCATTGGGATCATGGTCGGAGTATGGAGATTATTCATAACGCCTGGACTCATGGTATGAATTCATTAATGCGTGATGCTTCCGCGTTTGATTTCGAAGAAAATATTCGTTTAACCAAAGAGGCTGTCGATTTCTTCCATCCGCTGGGTATTCCGGTAGAGGCGGAATTAGGGCATGTCGGTAATGAAACCGTTTATGAGGAAGCGCTGGCGGGCTATCACTATACCGATCCTGACCAGGCGGCTGAATTTGTTGAACGTACGGGCTGTGATTCATTGGCTGTCGCCATCGGCAACCAGCATGGGGTTTATACGTCAGAGCCACAATTGAACTTTGAGGTCGTCAAACGCGTACGCGATGCCGTTTCTGTTCCGCTGGTTTTGCACGGTGCATCGGGGATCAGTGATGCCGACATTAAAACTGCAATTTCGTTGGGTATCGCGAAAATCAACATTCATACGGAGCTCTGTCAGGCCGCAATGGTTGCAGTGAAAGAAAACCAGGATCAGCCTTTCCTGCATTTAGAACGTGAAGTACGTAAAGCTGTAAAAGAACGGGCATTGGAAAAAATTAAACTGTTCGGTTCTGATGGCAAAGCGGAATAATGATATGGATAATCTCGACGTTATTTGTATAGGTGCCGCTATTGTTGATATTCCATTGCAACCGGTCAGTAAAAATATCTTTGATGTGGATTCTTATCCTCTTGAAAGAATCGCAATGACCACCGGGGGTGATGCAATAAATGAAGCAACAATTATTTCTCGTCTGGGCCATCGCACAGCATTAATGAGTCGTATTGGTAAAGATGCCGCAGGGCAATTTATTCTCGACCATTGCCGCAAAGAGAATATTGATATTCAAAGCCTGAAGCAGGACGTCAGCATAGATACCTCTATTAACGTTGGACTGGTGACGGAGGATGGCGAGCGGACGTTTGTCACAAACCGTAATGGCAGTCTGTGGAAATTGAATATTGACGATGTTGATTTTGCGCGGTTTTCTCAGGCGAAATTATTATCACTGGCCAGTATTTTCAACAGTCCACTATTGGATGGTAAAGCGCTAACAGAAATTTTTACGCAAGCTAAAGCCCGGCAGATGATTATCTGTGCCGATATGATCAAACCGCGGTTGAATGAAACGCTGGATGATATTTGCGAAGCATTGAGTTATGTCGATTATCTGTTTCCTAATTTTGCCGAGGCAAAATTACTCACCGGGAAAGAGACACTGGATGAAATTGCTGACTGCTTTCTTGCGTGCGGCGTAAAAACGGTGGTGATTAAAACGGGTAAAGACGGCTGCTTTATCAAGCGTGGTGACATGACGATGAAGGTGCCGGCGGTCGCAGGAATAACCGCCATCGACACCATTGGCGCGGGCGATAACTTTGCTTCAGGTTTTATTGCGGCACTGTTAGAAGGCAAAAATCTGCGTGAATGCGCACGCTTTGCCAATGCAACGGCGGCTATCTCGGTTCTAAGCGTCGGTGCCACCACCGGCGTAAAAAACAGAAAGCTGGTCGAACAATTGCTGGAAGAATACGAAGGATAATGAAGGCAAATGAAAAAGATACCTTTAGGCACAACGGATATTACGCTTTCGCGAATGGGGTTGGGGACATGGGCCATTGGCGGCGGTCCTGCATGGAATGGCGATCTCGATCGGCAAATATGTATTGATACGATTCTTGAAGCCCATCGTTGTGGCATTAATCTGATTGATACTGCGCCAGGATATAACTTTGGCAATAGTGAAGTTATCGTCGGTCAGGCGTTAAAAAAACTGCCCCGTGAACAGGTTGTAGTAGAAACCAAATGCGGCATTGTCTGGGAACGAAAAGGAAGTTTATTCAACAAAGTTGGCGATCGGCAGTTGTATAAAAACCTTTCCCCGGAATCTATCCGCGAAGAGGTAGCAGCGAGCTTGCAACGTCTGGGTATTGATTACATCGATATCTACATGACGCACTGGCAGTCGGTGCCGCCATTTTTTACGCCGATCGCTGAAACTGTCGCAGTGCTTAATGAGTTAAAGTCTGAAGGGAAAATTCGCGCTATAGGCGCTGCTAACGTCGATGCTGACCATATCCGCGAGTATCTGCAATATGGTGAACTGGATATTATTCAGGCGAAATACAGTATCCTCGACCGGGCAATGGAAAACGAACTGCTGCCACTATGTCGTGATAATGGCATTGTGGTTCAGGTTTATTCCCCGCTAGAGCAGGGATTGTTGACCGGCACCATCACTCGTGATTACGTTCCGGGCGGCGCTCGGGCAAATAAAGTCTGGTTCCAGCGTGAAAACATGCTGAAAGTGATTGATATGCTTGAACAGTGGCAGCCACTTTGTGCTCGTTATCAGTGCACAATTCCCACTCTGGCACTGGCGTGGATATTAAAACAGAGTGATTTAATCTCCATTCTTAGTGGGGCTACTGCACCGGAACAGGTACGCGAAAATGTCGCGGCACTGAATATCAACTTATCGGATGCAGACGCAACATTGATGAGGGAAATGGCAGAGGCCCTGGAGCGTTAAATACTCAACACGATTCACCTCTGTTTCTGTGAAAACTGTGATGAAAATCTGTGATTCAAACAGGTTATTTTGAAAGTAAACATCGGTTATGCGATAATCGCGCTAATGTGATGTAAAAAGATACAGGGGTGTAATCGTGGCGGCAAAAGACAGGATTCAGGCAATTAAGCAAATGGTTGCCAACGATAAAAAGGTGACAGTCTCAAATTTGAGTGGGATTTTTCAGGTAACCGAAGAAACCATTCGCCGCGATCTTGAGAAGCTGGAAGATGAAGGCTTTTTGACCAGAACCTATGGTGGTGCTGTTTTAAATACAGCGATGTTGACGGAGAATATCCATTTTTATAAGCGCGCTTCATCGTTTTATGAAGAGAAGCAGCTTATTGCACGCAAGGCACTACCCTTTATCGACAATAAAACCACCATGGCAGCCGATTCCAGTAGTACCGTAATGGAATTGCTCAAATTGTTACAGGACCGTAGTGGCCTGACGTTGCTAACCAACTCGGCGGAAGCGATTCATGTTCTGGCTCAGTCAGAAATTAAAGTCGTTTCAACGGGTGGGGAACTAAACAAAAATACACTTTCACTGCAAGGAAGAATTACTAAAGAGATCATCAGGCGCTATCATGTCGATATCATGGTAATGAGTTGTAAAGGTCTTGATATTAACAGCGGCGCGCTGGACTCTAATGAAGCGGAAGCTGAAATCAAAAAGACAATGATCCGTCAGGCGACAGAAGTTGCGTTATTGGTTGATCACTCTAAGTTTGATCGCAAAGCTTTTGTCCAGTTAGCTGATTTTAGTCATATTAATTACATAATAACTGATAAATCACCGGGTGCAGAGTGGATAGCATTTTGCAAAGACAATAATATCCAGCTGGTGTGGTAATTTAAGCACACGTTGTCAATATTATTTGTTCCTGCGCCTTGAAATAAAATGATGATAAAGATGCGGCAAGTGAATTTGCCGCAATTGCTACCTTTTTAGCAAATCCGAGGCACCTAATGGAACAATATGATCAAATTGGCGCAAGACTGGACCGCTTGCCTTTGGCCCGGTTTCATTATCGTATATTTGGTATTATAAGCTTTAGTCTGTTATTAACAGGGTTTTTGAGTTACTCCGGTAATGTCGTCTTAGCAAAGCTGGTAAGCAATGGATGGTCAAATAATTTCCTCAATGCCGCCTTTACCTCGGCATTAATGTTTGGTTATTTCATCGGCTCACTTACTGGTGGGTTTATTGGTGACTACTTTGGGCGGCGCAGGGCGTTTCGCATAAATCTTCTCATCGTCGGTATTGCTGCAACAGGGGCCGCTTTTGTCCCTGATATGTACTGGCTCATCTTCTTTCGCTTCCTGATGGGAACAGGAATGGGGGCGCTGATTATGGTTGGCTATGCCTCATTTACGGAGTTTATCCCCGCGACGGTGCGTGGAAAATGGTCCGCGCGGCTCTCATTTGTTGGTAACTGGTCGCCCATGCTGTCTGCGGCGATAGGCGTGGTGGTTATCGCTTTTTTTAGTTGGCGAATAATGTTTCTGCTGGGTGGTATTGGCATACTGTTAGCCTGGTTTCTCTCAGGTAAATACTTTATCGAGTCGCCACGATGGCTGGCAGGGAAAGGGCAAATCGCAGGTGCAGAATGCCAACTTCGTGAAGTAGAGCAGCAAATTGAAAGAGAGAAGAGTATTCGTTTACCCCCGCTTACTTCGTATCAGAGCAACAGCAAGGTTAAAGTAATCAAGGGTACTTTCTGGCTCCTGTTTAAAGGTGAAATGTTACGACGTACATTAGTCGCGATTACTGTTTTAATTGCAATGAACATTTCGCTTTATACCATCACCGTATGGATACCGACCATATTTGTTAACTCCGGCATTGATGTCGATAAATCAATATTAATGACCGCTGTTATTATGATTGGCGCTCCGGTAGGAATATTTATTGCGGCATTAATTATTGATCATTTTCCTCGTCGGTTATTTGGCTCCACCTTACTTATTATTATTGCCGTGTTAGGCTATATCTATTCAATTCAGACTACAGAGTGGGCGATTTTAATCTATGGACTGGTGATGATCTTCTTTTTATACATGTATGTTTGCTTCGCGTCGGCGGTTTATATCCCGGAGCTTTGGCCAACGCATTTACGCCTGCGCGGTTCGGGTTTCGTTAATGCCGTCGGACGGATCGTCGCAGTCTTCACGCCCTATGGCGTTGCGGCATTATTAACACATTATGGGTCGATCACGGTGTTTATGGTACTTGGTGTCATGTTATTGCTCTGTGCGCTGGTTCTCTCCATTTTTGGCATCGAAACGCGGAAGGTGTCGTTGGAAGAGATTTCTGAGGTGAATTAAATCTTTCGTTGATGGCATCAATTGCCAGATGTGCCACTGACGTGTTTTATTTGGCCTACAATGCCAGTACAGAATTGTAGGCCAGCGTAAAATTACCCCTGTGTCTCTTCCCAGTCTGCCAGCGTATATAGCGTTGCCCCAGCTGCTGACATCTCCATAAACGCGTGCGCACTGTCCTGGGGCTGGATATTCACGCCACGACAACCATCGGTAATCACGTTTACCTTATAACCTAACTGTAACGCGTCCAGCACGGTAAACTTCACGCAATAGTCAGTAGCCAGGCCCATAACGATCAATTCATCGATTTCATGATCGCGTAACCAGTCATCGAGAGAGGTTTTCTGCCGACGGCCGTTATCAAAAAAGGCACTGTAACTGTCAACTAAAGGATTTTCGCCTTTATGGAACACCGCTGCGATCGCTTTTTGGTGCAGTAACGGATGTAATTGTGCGCCTTCACTGTTCTGCACACAGTGATCTGGCCAGAAGGTTTGTGGCAAACCGTCGAGTTGGCCTGGCGTATAAGGCTCTACACCGTGCTGACTGGCAAAACTGCCGTGATTCGCCGGGTGCCAGTCCTGACTGGCGATAACCGCTTCACCGCGCGACTGGCACCAGTCAATCAGGCGGTTAGCGACATCCACCGTACTGTCACCTTCCGGCACGGCGAGCGCGCCACCAGCACAGAAATCATTTTGTAAATCGACCAGTAACAGGGCGCGAGGGGGCATTACAGTCTCCTTAATCATCCGGCGTCAGTTCGCCGCGCAGGTTTTGGCTCATGGCCTTGCGAATGGTTTCAGTATCCAGTTCCTGGCTAAGCAGGTAATGCAGTTTGGTTAGCGTGGCTTCTACAGTCATATCTGCACCGCCAATTACGCCGGCATGGGCGAGGGCGTTACCGGTGGCATAACCACCCATGTTCACTTTACCGGACATACATTGTGTCAGGTTGACCACCACAATACCGCGATCGCTGGCTTCTTGTAATTCCTGCAGGAAGGCTTTGTTTTGTGGCGCATTACCCACGCCATAGGAGCGCAGAATCAATGCTTTCACCGGTTGGCGCAGAAAATTGCGCACGACGTCAGCAGAAATCCCTGGATAAATCGTCACTACGCCAATTGGTTGTGGGGTGATTGGATGAACGATTAATTCCCCTTCACCGTGCGGGGCGGGTGGCGTATTCAAACGACGAATATGGATACCTGCTTCCAGTAACGGAGGAAGGTTTGGAGAGGCAAACGCATCAAAACCATCGGCATGGGCTTTGGTAGTGCGGTTGCCGCGATACAATCGGTTATTGAAAAAGAGCGTTACTTCGTTGATCGGATAATTCGCCGCAACGTACAACGCATTCAGCAGATTAATTTGTCCGTCAGAGCGTAACTCAGCCAGCGGGATTTGTGACCCTGTCACAATGACCGGTTTACCGAGATTCTCGAGCATGAACGACAGCGCAGAGGCGGTATACGCCATCGTGTCGGTGCCGTGCAGAATGACAAAACCATCATAGTCGTCATAGTGCGCTTTAATATCTTCAGCAATATGCTGCCAGTCTTCCGGCGTCATATCTGAAGAATCCATCAGCGGCGTATATTCATGAATGGTGAAATCTGGCATCTCCGGGCGATGGAATTCCGGCATCAGCGCCAGTTGGCGTTGTAGATGACCTGACACCGGTATATAACCCTGCTCGGAACGCTGCATCCCGATGGTCCCGCCCGTGTAGGCAACGTAAATTGATTTCTTTTGCATGATATTGATATGAATGATATCGAAAGAGCAAAAGTATATACGTGAGGCAGGGGGAGCGCACCTGATACTATGCGGATAAGGAAATATGGGGCGAAACAGCGGGAAGAGGATTCGTCGACGTAAAAAATAATGTGGCCGACGATCTGTCGGCCACTCAGTACAAGACTTAACGCATGTTGGCGCAGGTCAGGCAAAACGCATAACGGTTTTGTGGGTCATTAAACGCGGCCAGCTTGTCACTTTCACTTTTAACGGTAGAGGCTACCGAGGCCAGCGGTGCAGGTAACATGGCCTGGAACGCATCTGGCAACATTGCCCGGACAGAACCAGACATGTTGTCCATCACTTTGTCGAAGAAGGTCGGTTCATCAACGTAATATTCCAGATGCCACTGTTTCACTTTTGCCAGCTCTGCTGCTTTGGCGACCGCATCATCGAAATCCCCGAGACTATCGACCAGCCCGTTAGCTTTTGCATCCTGACCGGTCCAGACGTGGCCCTGGGCAATTTTATCAATCTGCTCCGGCGTCGAATGACGCGCATCAGCAACCAGCGTGATAAAGCGTTTATAGCCATTCTCAATGCTTAACTGCATCATCAGCTGCGCTTCCGGCGGCAGTGCCCTGGTGATAGAAACATCCGCCAGCGGTGAAGTTGAGACACCATCAGTATGAACACCAATCGAATCCAGACTATTTTCTACGGTGGTGATCACGCCGAAGATACCGATAGAACCGGTCAGGGTGCTGGGGTTAGCCACAATGTAATTAGCTGGCGTGGAAATCCAGTAACCACCAGATGCCGCCATGCCGCCCATCGATACAACCACAGGCTTACCCGCTGCCCGGGCTGCTGCCAGTTCAGCGCGAATCACTTCAGACGCGGTAACGCTGCCGCCTGGGCTATTAACACGCAGGACAATCGCTTTCACTTTCGGGTCAAGGCGAGCGTCGCGGATTTGTGCCGCAGTGGTATCACCGCCAACATTCCCCTGAGTTTCCTCGCCATCCATAATTGCGCCATTAGCAAAGACGACACCGATGCTGTCACCGGTATCTGCCGGCGTTTTCAATGCGTAATCGTAATAACTGATGGCGCGATAATTTTTATCAGTCTTACTCCAGCCGAATTCTTTGGTCAGTGCTTTTTCGATTTCCGCACTCGATGCCAGTGCATCGACCAGCTTGTTTTCCAGTGCATATTTCGCGGTATCGCCACCGGTTTTGGTTAAACCCTCAAGCAACCCTTGCGCGCCAGGGAATACCTGCTCAGCAGGGATCTGCCGGTTAGCGGCAACAGTATTCAGATAGTTTTGCCACAGCTCACCAATCCAGCGGCTGTCAGCTTCGCGGGCTGCCGGTGACATATCATCACGAATAAACGGTTCAACGGCAGATTTATACGTACCCACGCGGAACACATGGGTGGAAACTTTCAGCTTATCCAGCAACGATTTGTAGTACAGACCGTTGGTGGCAAAGCCGTGCAGATCAACCACGCCTTGCGGAGACAGCCAAATTTTATTGGCGAAACTGGCGAGATAATATTGCCCCTGGCTGTAGTTCTCGCCAACGGCATAAACCGGTTTCCCGCTGTCACGAAACTCTTTCAGAGCTTTGCCGATGTACTGCATAGACGGTTGGTCGCCGCCTGCGAAGTTTTTCAGATCCATCACAATACCGGTGATATTGCGGTCGTCCTTCGCCTGGCGAATAGTGTTGACGATATCAAACAGTGAGTTTTCCTGCAGACGATCGGAACTGGCACCAAGCAGCTGGCGGCTTAATTTACTAAACCGCTGAGAACTGTCGGGTTTATCGACGATCACACCAGAAATGTCCAGCAGCAGTGCGCCACGACTGGCCGTTTCTTTCGAATCACCACCACTGACCTGCATCCAAATCCCCACACCAACCAGTACGAGGAAAATAAAGAACAGGTTAAGTACCATTTCACGGACGAAATTCAGCAGACGCCACGTCCATTTAAAAAATCCGGCAATAAATCGCCAAAGGGTTCGCATGTATTCTCCCAACTTAAGGTCACACCTGTCACAGGCGCAATAGATGTGGTTATCGTAATGACCCAACCGGTACTTGTCAGCAGGAATTGCGGACTGTGCTGTAACAAAATCCACTCTCGTGTTAATTTTGTGAATAAATATCACGACAGGAGTTAATCAAATGGATGCACTCGAACTATTGATCAATCGCCGTAGCGCCTCCCGCTTGGCTGAACCCGCGCCAACGGGTGAACAACTGCAAAACATCCTGCGTGCGGGTATGCGTGCGCCGGACCATAAGTCCATGCAACCGTGGCATTTTTTTGTGATTGAAGGGGAAGGGCGCGAGCGTTTCAGCGCCGTACTGGAACAGGGGGCGATTGCTGCCGGTAGTGATGACAAAGCTATCGACAAAGCCCGTAATGCGCCGTTCCGCGCACCGCTCATCATCACGGTGGTGGCGAAATGCGAAGAGAATCATAAAGTCCCGCGCTGGGAACAGGAAATGTCTGCCGGATGCGCGGTCATGGCGATGCAAATGGCAGCAGTTGCCCAGGGGTTTGGCGGCATCTGGCGCAGTGGCGCATTAACTGAAAGTCCGGTAGTGCGTGAAGCATTCGGTTGCCGTGAGCAGGATAAAATTGTCGGTTTTCTCTACCTCGGTACGCCGCAGCTGAAAGCATCTACGTCGATTAACGTCCCGGACCCGACGCCGTTTGTAACTTATTTCTGATAATTGTCGCGAAACTGTCTGGATTGTGAGCAAAGGCGCAGGAATTCAGACACTCTCACTTATCACTTCACGGAATGAGGGTTACCATACCCGGATTGCATTGACAGGAGATGTCCATGAGCGAGAACTCGATTCGTTTGACCCAATACAGCCACGGAGCTGGTTGCGGCTGTAAAATTTCCCCAAAAGTGTTGGAAACCATCCTGCATAGTGAGCAGGCGAAGTTTGTTGATCCGAATTTGCTTGTGGGTAATGAAACCCGCGACGATGCGGCGGTGTACGATCTGGGCAATGGCACCAGCGTTATCAGTACCACCGACTTCTTTATGCCGATCGTTGATAATCCTTTCGATTTTGGCCGCATTGCGGCGACTAACGCCATCAGCGATATCTTCGCGATGGGGGGCAAACCGATTATGGCGATTGCGATCCTCGGCTGGCCGATTAACAAACTTTCCCCAGAAATTGCCCGCGAAGTGACCGAAGGTGGACGCTATGCATGTCGTCAGGCGGGTATTGCGCTGGCTGGCGGTCACTCCATCGATGCGCCGGAGCCGATTTTTGGTCTGGCGGTAACGGGGATCGTACCGACCGAGCGGGTGAAGAAAAACAGTACCGCACAAGCCGGATGCAAACTGTTCCTGACGAAACCGCTGGGGATCGGCGTTCTTACCACGGCTGAGAAAAAATCACTGTTGAAACCAGAACATCAGGGACTGGCGACGGAAGTGATGTGCCGGATGAACATCGCAGGCGCGTCCTTTGCCAACATCGAAGGCGTAAAAGCGATGACCGACGTTACGGGCTTTGGTCTGCTGGGCCACTTGAGCGAAATGTGTCAGGGGGCTGGTGTGCAGGCACGCGTCGACTATGAAGCGATCCCGAAACTCCCCGGTGTTGAAGAGTACATTAAGTTGGGCGCAGTACCTGGCGGCACTGAACGTAACTTTGCCAGCTACGGTCATCTGATGGGTGAAATGCCGCGTGAAGTGCGCGATCTGCTGTGTGATCCGCAAACTTCTGGCGGTTTGCTGCTGGCGGTCATGCCGGAAGCAGAAAATGAGGTCAAAGCTACAGCCGCCGAGTTTGGCATTGAACTGACGGCAATTGGCGAACTGGTGCCAGCGCGCGGCGGTCGTGCCATGGTTGAGATTCGTTAATTCAATGCGGTTGTTTATTGCCGAAAAACCGAGTCTGGCGCGCGCCATTGCTGATGTCCTGCCCAAACCGCACCGGAAAGGCGATGGCTTTATCGAGTGCGGTAATGGTCAGGTGGTGACCTGGTGTATCGGTCACCTGCTTGAGCAGGCGCAGCCAGACGCCTACGACAGCCGCTATGCGCGCTGGAATCTTGCGGATTTGCCGATTGTCCCGGAAAAGTGGCAATTACAGCCCCGACCCTCCGTGACCAAACAACTTAACGTCATCAAACGGTTCCTGCATGAAGCCAGCGAAATCGTTCACGCCGGGGACCCGGATCGTGAAGGGCAATTGCTGGTGGATGAAGTGCTGGACTATCTGCAACTGGCACCGGAAAAGCGCCAGCAGGTACAGCGTTGCTTGATAAACGACCTGAACCCGCAGGCGGTTGAGCGGGCGATCGACCGTCTTCGTTCCAACAGTGAGTTTGTACCGCTGTGCGTTTCTGCGCTGGCGCGAGCGCGTGCCGACTGGCTGTACGGCATCAATATGACCCGTGCGTATACCATTCTCGGTCGCAATGCCGGTTATCAGGGCGTACTTTCCGTGGGACGCGTGCAGACGCCCGTGCTTGGGCTGGTGGTGCGCCGCGATGAAGAGATTGAAAACTTCGTGGCGAAAGACTTCTTTGAAGTCAAAGCACATATCGTGACACCTGCCGATGAGCGGTTTACCGCTATCTGGCAACCGAGCGAAGCGTGTGAACCGTACCAGGATGAAGAAGGGCGCTTGTTACATCGTCCACTGGCGGAGCATGTGGTTAACCGCATTAGTGGTCAACCGGCTATTGTCACCAGCTATAACGATAAACGGGAATCAGAATCCGCGCCGCTGCCTTTTTCGCTTTCAGCGTTGCAGATTGAAGCGGCAAAACGTTTTGGTCTGAGTGCGCAGAACGTGCTTGATATCTGCCAGAAACTGTACGAAACGCACAAGCTAATCACTTATCCGCGTTCTGATTGTCGCTATTTGCCAGAAGAACATTTTGCCGGACGCCACGCGGTGATGAATGCCATCAGTGTTCATGCACCGGATCTGTTGCCGCAGCCAGTGGTAGATCCAGATATACGCAACCGCTGTTGGGATGACAAAAAGGTCGATGCGCACCACGCCATCATTCCGACCGCACGGAGTTCTGCGATCAACCTGACGGAGAACGAAGCGAAGGTCTATAACCTGATTGCCCGTCAGTATCTGATGCAATTCTGCCCGGATGCGGTGTTCCGCAAGTGTGTTATCGAACTGGACATTGCCAAAGGCAAATTTGTCGCTAAAGCGCGTTTTCTTGCTGAAGCAGGCTGGCGCACGCTGTTAGGCAGCAAAGAGCGCGATGAAGAAAACGACGGCACGCCACTGCCTGTGGTGGCGAAAGGCGATGAGTTGCTGTGTGAAAAAGGTGAAGTGGTAGAGCGGCAAACCCAGCCGCCGCGCCATTTTACCGATGCAACACTGCTTTCGGCGATGACCGGGATCGCGCGCTTTGTGCAGGATAAAGATCTGAAAAAGATCCTCCGTGCGACCGATGGTCTGGGGACAGAGGCAACGCGTGCCGGGATTATTGAACTGTTGTTCAAGCGTGGTTTCCTGACCAAAAAAGGGCGCTATATCCACTCCACCGACGCCGGAAAAGCGCTATTCCATTCGCTGCCGGAGATGGCGACGCGACCGGACATGACCGCGCACTGGGAATCGGTGCTGACGCAAATCAGCGAAAAGCAGTGTCGCTATCAGGACTTTATGCAGCCGCTGGTGGGGACGCTATATCAGCTTATTGATCAAGCCAAACGTACGCCGGTGCGGCAGTTTCGCGGCATTGTGGCTCCGGGCAGTGGTGGCAGTGCTGATAAGAAAAAGGCTGCACCGCGTAAACGTAGTGCGAAAAAAAGTCCGCCAGCAGATGAAGTCGGAAGCGGGGCGATAGCGTAAGCGAGTGAATCTTTCGTGCTATTCGAGTCATATTCTGAAATATCCAGCGGATCAAGAAAATTCGTTGGATATTTTTTTTGCATGGATAAAATTATCGCCTCTAAAGTATGTAATAACAGGGAATGTGATGAAAAAAGTTTTATTACAAAACCATCCTGGGAGCGAGAAGTATTCTTTTAATGGCTGGGAAATATTTAATAGTAATTTTGAACGGATGATTAAAGAAAATAAGGCCATGCTGCTTTGTAAGTGGGGGTTTTATTTAACATGTGTTGTCGCTGTAATGTTTGTGTTCGCAGCGATAACATCCAACGGTTTGAATGAAAGAGGCCTGATTACCGCGGGATGCTCTTTTCTTTATCTATTAATTATGATGGGGCTTATTGTTCGGGCCGGTTTTAAAGCAAAAAAAGAACAACTGCATTATTATCAGGCTAAAGGTATTGAGCCGCTCAGTATCGAGAAGTTACAGGCGCTACAATTGATCGCACCTTATCGATTCTATCATAAGCAATGGTCTGAAACGCTGGAGTTCTGGCCGCGAAAGCCTGAACCTGGCAAAGATACCTTCCAATATCATGTGCTTCCTTTTGACTCGATCGATATCATAAGTAAAAGACGCGAGTCTTTAGAGGATCAATGGGGTATCGAAGATAGCGAAAGTTATTGTGCCTTAATGGAGCATTTTCTTTCTGGCGACCATGGAGCCAATACCTTTAAAGCAAACATGGAGGAAGCCCCAGAGCAGGTTATCGCCTTGTTGAATAAATTTGCTGTTTTTCCCTCAGACTATATCTCTGATTGCGCTAATCATAGCTCCGGTAAATCCTCGGCGAAGCTAATATGGGCGGCGGAATTATCATGGATGATCTCGATATCAAGCACAGCTTTTCAAAACGGGACAATTGAAGAAGAACTGGCCTGGCATTATATAATGCTTGCTTCTCGAAAGGCGCACGAGTTGTTCGAAAGCGAAGAAGATTATCAAAAAAATAGTCAAATGGGATTTCTTTACTGGCATATCTGCTGCTATCGCAGAAAGTTAACGGATGCTGAACTTGAAGCGTGTTATCGTTACGACAAGCAGTTTTGGGAGCACTACAGTAAGAAATGCCGTTGGCCCATAAGAAATGTTCCGTGGGGAGCATCATCCGTTAAATACTCATAAACGCCTGAAATTTTGCCGGGGGCGCTGCGCTTGCCCGGCCTACATTAGAGCGTAACTGCAATGAATTGTGCCCATTTGTAGGCCTGATAAGCGTAGCGCCATCAGGCATTTACAACTTAAATCACACCCTGCGCCAGCATCGCATCGGCAACCTTCACAAAACCGGCAATGTTCGCGCCCTGCACGTAGTTGGTTTGCTCACCTTCACCACCATGCTCAACACAGGCATGGTGGATATCCAGCATGATGTGATGCAAACGTGCGTCAACTTTCTCGGCTTTCCAGCCCAGGCGCGCAGCGTTTTGTGCCATTTCCAGGCCCGATGTAGCGACGCCACCAGCATTAGCCGCTTTACCCGGTGCAAATAGTACGCCTGCCTGCTGGAACAGTTCAGTCGCTTCGATGGTGGTCGGCATATTTGCCCCTTCGGCGACGGCTTTAACGCCATTAGCGATAAGCTGATGCGCGGCGTCAACATCCAGTTCATTTTGGGTGGCGCAAGGCAGGGCGATATCAACCGGTAGAGACCACGGCTGTTGGCCTTCGAGATAGACCAGACCAAATTCTTTGGCGTAATCTGCCACTCGACCATCGCGGCTGGCTTTGATTTCGATAAGACGTGCCAGTTTCTCTTTCGTGAATCCGCTTTCATCAACTACAGTGCCGCTGGAGTCTGACGCAGTGATCACACGAGCACCAAATTCCATCGCTTTTTCGATAGCGTACTGGGCGACGTTGCCGGAGCCAGAAACGGAAACGCGCATCCCTTCAAAACCCATACCGTGGCGTTTTAGCATTGCTTCTGTGAAATAAACCAGACCGTAGCCGGTAGCTTCCGGGCGAATAAGACTGCCGCCAAATGAAAGGCCCTTACCGGTGAAGACGCAGGCGGTATTGTTGGAGAGCTTTTTCATCATCCCCGCCATAAAGCCGACTTCACGACCACCAACCCCGATATCACCTGCCGGAACGTCGGTATCCGCGCCCAGGTGGCGATACAGTTCAGTCATCAGCGCCTGGCAAAAACGCATCACTTCACCTTCGCTTTTTCCTTTCGGATCGAAATCGCTGCCGCCTTTACCACCGCCCATCGGCAGAGTAGTCAGGGCATTTTTGAAGGTTTGTTCAAAGCCGAGGAATTTGAGAATGGAAAGGTTAACTGACGGATGGAAGCGCATACCGCCTTTGTACGGGCCGATGGCAGAGCTGAACTGCACACGCCATGCACGGTTGACCTGTATCTGGTTGCGATCATCAACCCATACCACGCGAAACTGGATCACGCGCTCCGGTTCAACCAGACGCTCCAGTAATGACATCTGGCGATATTTTGGATTTTGTTCAAGAAAAGGCCAGAGTGTGGTCATTACTTCACGAACGGCTTGCGCGAACTCGGTTTGATTCGGGTCGCGCTTTTGGACATGGTTGAGGAATGACTCCAGAGAATATGTCTGATCCATAGATATAAAACCCTTATATATTAATACGATTGTGCTTATGTTGTTTATGTCATGTGCTTTTGCAGTTTTCGACTATACCATCAAGAATGTGACGGTAAGCAAGAAAAAAATGACCCAGGAAAGCAAATTAATAACGAGAGTAATCTCATAACCAAATGCGATAACTCAGACGCTAAAGTTTTGCCACCCGGCTACCGTTATCAGTAGCAGAGACAATAACGTTAAGGAGTTCCCTGTGAGTCGAGCATTGTTCGCCGTAGTATTAGCATTTCCATTAATTGCACTGGCTAACCCGCATTATCGTCCGGACGTGGAGGTAAACGTACCGCCAGAAGTGTTCAGTTCAGGCGGGCAGTCAGCGCAGCCCTGTACTCAGTGCTGCGTTTATCAGGATCAAAATTATTCTGAAGGGGCGGTAATTAAAGCCGAAGGAATACTGCTGCAATGCCAGCGTGATGACAAAACCCTTAGCACTAATCCGCTGGTCTGGCGGCGCGTAAAGCCATAAACGCCTCTAATAATGGAATGTCAGCAGGGGCCAGCGGATATTGCAGCGCCTCTTCAGGTGAGCACCAGACCAGCGCCTGATGTTCATGTGCCTGTAACGTCCCGTGGAAGTCGGGTACGTGCCAGGCATGAAGATGGATAATCCGCCCCGAAACTTCTCGCTGATGGCTGGCAACATATTCACCCACAGTTGCTTCGATGCCCAGTTCTTCGCGTAACTCACGCACCAGCGCCTGCCGCTGACTTTCATCCGGCTCGACTTTACCACCGGCAAACTCCCATAATCCCGCCTGATCGCTCTGGGCGGGGCGTTGCGCGAGTAAAATTTTGCCATCACGTTCAATGATGGCGGCAACAACTTCAATCATTTTCATAAATTACACACGGGCAGATAAGCGAAAAATGCCATAATATCCGCACTGTTGCTCAATCAGAAAGGCTTTATATTTAAGGAGTGCCTGTGCTAGACCGCCATCTTCATCCCCGGATTAAACCGTTGTTGCATCAGTGCGTGCGGGTTCTTGATAAACCGGGCATTACGCCAGATGGTTTAACATTAGTGGGATTTGCCATCGGCGTGCTGGCTCTGCCGTTTCTGGCGCTGGGCTGGTATCTGGCGGCGCTAGTCGTCATTTTGTTGAACAGGCTGCTTGATGGTCTGGACGGTGCGCTGGCGCGGCGCAGAGAGCTTACCGACGCGGGCGGCTTTCTTGATATTTCTCTCGATTTTCTCTTTTACGCGCTGGTGCCGTTTGGCTTTATTCTTGCTGCACCGGAGCAAAATGCGCTGGCAGGCGGCTGGTTGTTGTTTGCGTTTATCGGCACGGGCAGCAGTTTTCTCGCCTTTGCTGCACTGGCAGCAAAACATCAGATTGATAACCCCGGTTATGCACATAAGTCGTTTTACTATCTGGGGGGATTAACCGAAGGCACAGAAACGATCTTACTGTTTGTGCTGGGATGTTTATTCCCTGCATGGTTTGCGTGGTTTGCGTGGATCTTCGGTGCGTTGTGCTGGATGACGACCTTTACGCGGGTGTGGAGTGGGTATCTGACGCTGAAGTCGCTCCAGCGTCAGTAATTGCAATGTTATTTGCTACTGTCCGGGCCGCGTTCACCGGTTGCTACCGGATTTTTTGGATCGCTGCTCCATTCGTACCAGCCGCCGTCATACACGGAAACATTCTTCCAACCCATGGCGCGTGCGTACATAAAGGTTTCGGACGCGCGCCAGCCGGTGCCGCAGTAGAATGAAACTTGCTGCTCTGGTTTGATATTCCACGCTTTCCACATAGCGGTAATATCATCGGCGCTGCGCATGGTGCCATCCGGGTTATGAAAATCTTCCATATGCGTCGAGTCGCTACCAGCGTGTCCCCAACGTGCGCCGGCTATTTCACCTTTTGGTTTAATATAGCTGTAACCGCTGGTCGTACCGATAAATTCTGGCCACGAACGAATGCTCACCAGCGATGCATCCTGGCGATGCAGCAGTCCACGGGCCTGTTCCATATCGAGCATCAACTGCGGTTGTGCCGGGATCTTCACGCCGAAATCCGGTTCCGCTTTCACTTTCGGTGGCGTTCCGCGCTCAACAGGCAGTCCCGCGTCGGACCAGGTTTGCCAGCCGCCATCCAGCAGGCGCACATCTTTCACGCCAGCATAAAGCATAATCTGCGCCACACGCGCTGCAGCGTATACGTCACGCCCATACAGAATGACCGTGGTGTCATGGCGAATGCCGTGTTTTGCCAGCATCGCTTTTAGTTGTTCATCAGAAACTTTGTTCCACAGCGGTTCACTTTCCACTTCGTTGGTATCGATGTAGTCAGCGCCGGGAATATGGCTGATAAGGTAAAGCTTAGGAGCGCCCCAGGCCGCTTCAATGACTTTCCAGTCACCGGCAGGTTTCGCCGTAACCTCTTTACCTTGTTGCAGGTCGTGCAGCCATTGCGGATAAACCAGCTGCTCAAAATGCGGCAGTTTTTGCAGACGGGAAGGTTCGCTTAGCGCGTCACTCAGGATGGAGATATGCGTTAAACCTGCTTTTTGCAGTCGCGTTTTGACGGCGTCGACATCTTTGTCATTACCGTACAGCGCCACCGGAGCATCGGTTTTCAGGTTATGTTGCTTGATCCACGCGTTGAGCTGTTCGGTGCTCATTTTGTCAAGCCAGCTGGCAGAGAGGTTTAAGGCGGCAGGTTCATGACCAGAAGGGCCATTTAAGGTTTGTGGCCAGCCGTTATAAAACGCGCTGGGGCGAGTATCTATCGCTTTGCCATTTTGTTGTTGAAGCTGGTCAAGTGTAAGAGGCTTCGCCAGTTCAGCGGCCCACGAAGAAGCGCAAGCCAGCCCTAAAGCCATTGCCAGCGCGGTCATTTGAGAAACACGTTTCATCGAAAATCCCGACATTGTAGTTTTGAGTGCGCCATTCTGAACTGACGCATTGAGAAAAACTTTGCGTTATCGCAGTTTGTTGTAATTTTCTGACCACTGCGCCATATCCAGAACAGAACTATCAGCAGGAACATCCTGGAGATCGTGCGTTACCTGAACGACGGGGATCGCCAGGGCGCGAACTTCGCTGAACACCCACTGGCGAAAATTATCGCGCAGAGCCACATCAAGACGGCTGAATGGCTCATCCAGGAGTAACGCTTTTGGTTGGGCGAGAAGGGCGCGTAGTAGAGCAACGCGCGCTCGCTGACCGCCAGACAAAGTGGCAGGATCCTGATGGAAAGCTCCCTCAAGGCCTGAACGCTCAAGTGCATCATTCACGGCATTACGTCGGGCATTCCCTTTAAGTGTCGCCGGTAGCGCCAGCAGTAAATTTTGCCCGACACTGAACTGGTCAAATAACAGTGCATCCTGAAAAAGAATGCCAATCTGACGCTGTGCGGTGGGTAGGATGTCAATCCGTTGCTCATTGAGCCATAGCTCACCTGTACAAGAAAACTGTTCGGCCAGTGCACCAATCATCCATGAAAACAGAGTGGATTTTCCACAGCCAGACGGCCCCATTAACGTGACAATGTCACCTTTATCCACCGTAAAGTTAACGTTTGTCAGCAAGCGGCTTTCTGGTAAACGTAGCGAAACATTTTTCACGCAGAGCATTAGCGGAGTCCTTGTCTGACATAACCTACCCATTTTGCGACTAACGCGGTCAGGGCAAAAATAATAAGCGGTAATAGCAGTTGCCATAAAGCCTGGGCGGCGAGAATACCGTTGCTGCCGCCGCTGCTTAATGCCACCGCCTCAGTGGTGAGCGTCGGAAAACGCCCCGCGCCCAGCCACAGCGTTGGCATATACTGCGCAATACCGACTGCAAATCCCACCGCGAAGGCAATCAGCACAGGGCGCAACATGAGTGGGCATTTCACGTAAAAGAAGATTTTGGCCCGCGACCAGCCCAGTGTTTGCGCAATCAAAATTAACCGTGAATCAATGCGCTGCCAGGCGGGTTGCAGGATAAACAGCATCCACGGCATCACCCACAGCAGATGCCCCCAGACCACCGCCGTCCAGCTTCCATCCAGTTTCAGCCATAGCGCCAGCGTGTACTGGCCCGCCACCAGTGGCAGAGCAGGTAATAAAATGGGCAACCATAGCCACAACTGGCGACGCTGTGGCCCCCATTCCAGCCACAGCAGTAACAGGAGCAAAGCGATGAATGTCGCCACCAGCCCCATTGTCAGGCTGTTGATGAGCGCTTCACTATTGATCGTCGACTGATCCGCGAGGATCGCCAGCAGAACCACACACAGCACACCGGTTAAGGGTAAAAAAATCGCCAGCGTATTGCCCGGCAATAAAGGCGTGGCAGGCTTGCGAACGCCATCTACGCGGGGAATAGTGCGCCGCCAGCTGCGCCATAGCAGATAGCTCAGCAAAACGTAGGCGGCGAGTAACAGCATCAACAGCAGGCTGGCAAGCGCGCCTTTTGTTTGTTGGTCAATGTCGCCCTGGGTTAACCACTGCCAGCTAATTACCGCCAGCGTCGGGGGATTACCTGGCCCGAGAATAATTGCCACATCCACGACCGACAGCGACCAGGCAACAATCGCCAGCATCGCCATTGCCAGCGCAGGCGCGACGGAGGGCAACAGCAGCCAGTTCAGGCATTGCCAGCGGCTGTAGCCCAGCGAATCCAGCACAATGACCTGCTGCAACAGCCATTTTTCGCTCAATACTGCTGCTAAGATCCACAGCAGAAATGCGCTTTCTTTCACTGCAAGGGTGAGGCCCAGACCGATGCCAAATCGGTCCATTGGCGGAGTGAAATACGGGAAATAGTCATAAAGCAGCCCTCCGTCAGCAAAGAGCAGAAGGGCGCTGGTGGCAAAAGCCACATGGGGAATGGCGAGCAGCCACGGCAGACGGGCGCACATACGCTGCCATTTCGGCCCAGGCCACAGCGCCACAATCACCAGCAGGGCAATCAACAATGCCCCGACCGCCGCGATGGTTGTCGACACCAGCGTTGCCAGTAATGCCTGCGGTAACTGTGGATCGGCAAATAACGCCTGCCAGTGTGTCAACGACAAAGCAGGCGATATCAGCGTGAGAGCTGCCGGGATCAGCGGTGCATAAATCACCGCCACCATCGCCCACAGCAAAAAGATTAATGCGTACCGTAACGGTGTAGCCATTCTTGTTCCAGCGCATTTACCCAACCTGCGTGCGGTTCAGCCAGTACCGGCGGCAGATCCTGCGGCATTCTTGATTGCAATGATTCGCGCTGCCCGTCAGGCAGTTTTTGCGGATCGAGAACAGAAGGATCGCCCCAGACAGCGGGATCTGCTTTACGCAGTTGCGCATCGGGTGAGAGCAGGAAATTGGCAACTACCTTCGCCGCAGCACTGGCATTCGCGTTGGCAGGAATGGTGACGAAATGCACGTTGCCAATCATCCCCTCGCGAAAGCCAAAACTGTAACTGCTTGCAGGCAAATCGCCGCTGGCGATTTTTTGCTGCGCATGCGCGGGGTTAAAGGTCAGCGACAGGCGCAATGTGCCGGCTTTCAGCAGAGCATCCATCCGCGCGGGTGAAGGCGGGAAATCCTTTCCTTCGCGCCACAAATACGGATGCAGCACATCAAGATATTGCCACAAGGGAGCAGTGACACGGGCGAAAGTCGCATCGTCCGGCGCTTCTTTTAATGCGGCGGGATCGGGCGTCAGCATAATCAGCAACTGTTCAAGAAACGCCGTGCCGGTAGAGTCCGGTGGGCGCGGATAGGTAACCGTGCCGGGATTGGCTTTAGCAAACTCCAGTAAGGCTTGCGGCGTTTGTGGTGGCTGTGGCGTAACATCGCGGCGGGCGATAAACGTCAGTTGTGCGCCGCCCCAGGGCGATTCCGCACCTTGTGTCGGCACAGAAAAATCTTCCCGCACCGGCAGCTGTGTGTCGACATAGCGCCAGTTGGGCAGAGTCTCCGCCCAGCCCGTTTGTAATAAATTGGCCTCTTTTAAGGTGCGGAAGTTTTCGCCGTTCACCCAGAGCAGATCCACCGAGCCGCCCGTTTTACGTCCGGCTGCGGCTTCGGTCTGAATGCGCTTCACCGCGTCTGCGGCATCCGCCAGACGGACAATCTTCAGGTTTATAGCGTAATGGGTTTTCATCTCGCCGCTCACCCAGTCGAGATAGCGGTTAATTGCGGTATCGCCGCCCCAGGCGTTAAACCAGACGGTTTGCCCTTTGGCCTCATTTTTAATTTCTTGCCAGTCACTGGCATGTGTTGCCAGAGAAAACAGCGATAACAATCCCAGCAACCACCCACAATGGCGCATCATCTCTCCTTAAGAACGTTTTTCAGGAATACGGCACAGCCCCTGAGCGGGAATGTCCATGGCAGAATTAAAACGGGCTGACAGATTTTGCAGGCCGATCAATGCCGTCAGTTCGGTGAGCGCCTGAGCGTCAAAATGCGCAGCCAGTCGGGTACGCAGGGCATCATCGACCGTTGGCGGCGTTACGCTTGCGGCTTCGGCGTACTCCAGCGCCAGCCGTTCTTCATCGCTAAAGAGCGGGCTTTGCCGCCAGTCAGCCACTGCCAGCAGTTTATCGCTGCTGCCGGTGCGCTCGGCGACTTTCATACTAGTGATATCCACACAAAACTCACACAGGCACATTTGCGCAATGCGCGCGCTGACAAGCGATCGTACTACCGGATCGAGCGGTGAGCGTTTGCGCTCCAGCCAGCCAACAAACATCGACACCAGATAAAAGATAAACGGGATCCGCCCCCACCAGCGAATGGGGCTTAGCACCTCGCCGTAATGGCGACGATGCAGCCACGCCTGTGGACGTAAAATTAAAGGAATTTTGCTAAGCGGCGGTAAACCCATCAGGCATTCCTCTTCTGGCGTTCAAGCCATATTTTCTTCGCCATAAAAATCACCACGGTCAGGGCAAACAGAATAAACAGTCCGGTGACAAACCAGAAAGTACCGCCTGTTAACATGCTGCCCGCCCAGGAATAAACAATAGTTGCCGGTAACTGACCAAGCCCGGTGGCGATAAAAAACGAGCGAAAACGTATTGAAGTCAAACCGGCAGCATAGCTGATTGGATCGAAAGGGACAAAAGGCAATAACCGACAGACCAGAATGGTGTGTTTGCCGTAGCGAGTGAAAAAGCCGTCCATACTGTCAAGCACGGTTTTGCCGGTTAATTTTTCCACCACTTCGCGGCCCATCACTCTGGCGATAAAAAAGCACAGCGCCGCGCCGGCCATCGAACTGGTCCACGACAGCAAGCCGCCCCAGAACGCGCCAAACAGCGACGCATTGGCAAAGGTGATCAAAAACGCAGGTAGCGGTGCAGCAATGGCCTGCAAAATCATCAACAAGAACGAGACAACTGCCGCCAGTGCGCCGTAAGACTGAATAAAGCGTTCTATACCCTGTTGGTCCACGGCGGCAAACGCCGCAACGCTGCGATTGATAAACTCATGGACGCCGGGAAGCAGCGCCCATGCCAGCAGCATAGCGAACAACAGGATGATGAGGGTTATACGGTAGTACCAGATTTTTCGCGATTGCATCATCATCATCCTTTATCCTGGCTTTATTCGGCGATTTTAAAGGTAACCGTTGCCAGCGTGTTATCCGCCGGGAGAACTGAGGCATTGCCTTTGAATTTAACTTCACCACGTTTTTCAACCGCACCATAAGTGTATGTTGCATTGCTGACGATGCCGACCGGGCAGCTATCCAGACACACCAGGCAACCCGTTTTCTTCTCTTCTGCTGCCGTTAAATTACCGCCAAAGCGCATGTCCAGTTTCTTGCCATTACTGTCAACAATCACTTCATCGAAGGAATACGCTTTTGCCGCCCCTTGCCAGTTGACCGAAATATCCAGTTTGCTGCCTGTGACATGAGTCGTTTCTTTATTATCCATCGTCATGTTTTCGCCCGGCGTACCACCTGCCTCTTTCAGGGCTTCATAAAATGCTTTCGGGGTCGCATAACCCATAAACAGCGATTTATGTCCGTTGGAGCCATCTTTAAACACAATACCGTGACGAGTGTCGTCGGTGAGGAAACGACCATTAATTTGCACCAGCATGGTTACCGTATGGTTATTGGCATCGACACGCAGCGGTTGGCTGTTCGAAAGTCCGTCGTATTCCACTTTTGCCGCCGCATTCTCTTGTTGATCGCAGCCGCTAAGCCCAGCAACAGCCAGTAAACAGAGTGCAGCCAGTCCTTTTTTCCATGACACTGAATAATGTTGCAACATCGTTCTATCCTTCATTTTTTGGGTGAGTAAGTGGGCTGCGGCGCGAAGCAGACAGATCCACATGTTTGTGTCGGGCGTAGAGTTTTGCGAGCTGGACGAGAATAAACAGCGCCAGGCCCGCCAGACAGAGTTGTAAAATAAAGCGCAGCGTAATGCCTTCATTGGCGAGATCGCTTGCCATCACGGTATAAATAACAATACCGGGTAGGGTCGTGAGTGCCGAAATAAGGGTATAAGGCCAGAAGGCGATTGTGGTTAATCCGTAAGCGTAATTTTGAATATTGTAAGGAAACAACGGGATTAAGCGGGTCAGAATAAGAAAATCAATACCGTTACGCGCAATGCCTTTTTCAATGGCCTGGAAGGTATTGCTATGGCCAACGTATTTCAGCAGTAAATCACGTCCCAGCCAGCGCGCCAGCAGGAATGAGCACGAGGAGGCCAGCGTGGCGGCAATTAATGAGAGTAGTGTCCCTAAGAGCGGGCCAAAAACTATTCCTCCCGCGATCACCAGTATGCTTCCTGGTAACAGCAAGAGGGTGGCAATGATGAATAACAGAATATAGAGGCTATAGCCGAAAAATCCGCTCTGGCGGATGAGTGTCTGTAAGTGGGGTAAATCGGTGAGCAGATCGAATAAACCGAAAGCGTGGATAGCGTAAATGACCAGCGCAAAAATAAGACAGGCAAAAAGAAATTTACGCTCAGCGTTCATCGTGGAGTTTCCTATATCAAACTTGATAATAGAGAAGTGGTCAGACAACTAAAAACGCAGAGACGGTATAACAAAGGACGGCAGGCAACAAATCATTACTGACAGTTTGTTGATTTTTCTCAAGGTTAATTCTCCTGACCCAGTTTGAGCCAGGAGAGCTGCTAAATTAGCGGCGGAAGGTCGCCCAGACGGGGGCGTGATCGGACGGTTTTTCCATGCTGCGGATTTCATAGTCGATGCCGGTTTCTACGCAACATTCTGCCAGCGGTTGGCTGGCGAGCAGCAGGTCGATGCGCAGACCACGGTTATCGTCAAAACCTTTTGAGCGGTAATCAAACCATGAGAAACGATCTGCTGTTTGCGGATTCGCATGGCGGAAGGTATCGACCAACCCCCAGCTCATCAGCCTGTCCATCCATTCGCGCTCTTCCGGCAGGAAAGAGCATTTACCGGTACGCAGCCAGCGCTTACGGTTTTCTTCGCCAATGCCGATATCCAGATCTGTAGGGCTGATATTCATATCGCCCATAATCAGTACCGGATTATCACGTTTGAGTTCGGTTTCCAGGTAGTTTTGCAGATTCTGATAAAACTGCGCTTTTGCCGGGAATTTTATCGGATGGTCGCGGCTTTCACCCTGCGGGAAGTAACCGTTGATCACGGTGACATTACCCAGCAGTGAGGGGATTTCCGCCATAATAATCCGCCGCTGCGCCTCTTCGTCGTCACCGGGAAAGCCGCGACGCACGGCAATCGGCGTCTCTTTGGTCAGCAGCGCCACGCCATAATGGCCTTTCTGCCCGTGATAAAACACGTTGTAGCCGAGCTTCGCCACCTCTTCGAGCGGAAACATATCGTCATGAACTTTTGTCTCCTGCAGGCCAATCACATCCGGTTGGTGCTTTTCGACGATGGCTTCAAGCTGGTGAGGTCTGGCGCGCAGGCCGTTGATATTAAAAGAGACAAATTTCATAGTCGCTGCCATTTATTCAGATAAAGAGTGCGTGGATGGTAGCAGAATTTCGCGTTGCTTACCGCCTGTTGTTAAGTGATTTGATCGATGGTTGTTAATGATGTCAACGATGGCGCAAAAAATGCCCGCTTTTAGTGCGCGCTGCGTCAGAATGGCGCAGTAATTTCCAGTAAATTTCGTCAATGATCACAATTCCAGAATTATATTTTACTTCTGCATAACATTGCGTTTTTTATTCTTTTTATTCACCCACATCGCAAACGTATTCACTTTATATGCACTTTAAATGCATATGGTTTGGTTATAACTCCTTGATTTCCAGTTAGCCTCCGCCGTTTATGCACTTTTATCACTGGCTGGCACGAACCCTGCAATCTACATTTACAGCGCAAACATTACTTATTATTAACATATAAATAACGAATTATTTACTGTAGAGGTCGCTATGTCTCAGCCAATTACGCGTGAAAACTTTGATGAATGGATGATACCTGTTTACGCTCCGGCACCCTTTATACCGGTACGTGGCGAAGGTTCGCGCTTGTGGGATCAGCAGGGGAAAGAGTATATCGACTTCGCGGGTGGCATTGCGGTGAACGCGCTGGGCCATGCGCATCCGGAACTGCGTGAAGCGCTGAACGAACAGGCGAGTAAGTTCTGGCATACCGGCAACGGTTACACCAACGAGCCGGTACTGCGACTGGCGAAAAAATTGATCGACGCCACGTTTGCCGATCGCGTCTTCTTTTGTAACTCCGGTGCGGAAGCCAACGAAGCGGCGCTAAAACTGGCGCGTAAATTCGCTCACGACCGCTACGGCAGCCATAAGAGCGGCATCGTGGCGTTCAAAAATGCGTTTCATGGTCGCACGCTGTTTACTGTCAGTGCGGGTGGGCAGCCAGCCTATTCACAGGATTTTGCGCCACTGCCGGCGGATATTCGTCATGCTGCATATAACGATATTAACTCTGCCAGCGCGCTGATTGACGACTCTACCTGTGCGGTGATTGTCGAACCCATCCAGGGGGAAGGCGGTGTGGTGCCAGCCAGCAACGCGTTTTTACAAGGTCTGCGTGAATTGTGTAACCGCCACAATGCGCTGTTGATTTTTGATGAAGTACAAACCGGCGTCGGGCGCACCGGGGAACTGTATGCCTATATGCACTACGGCGTGACGCCTGATCTGTTAACTACCGCCAAAGCGCTGGGCGGCGGTTTCCCGGTCGGTGCGTTGTTGGCAACCGAAGAGTGCGCCCGCGTGATGACCGTTGGCACTCATGGCACCACCTATGGCGGTAATCCGCTGGCCTCGGCGGTGGCAGGCAAAGTGCTGGAGCTCATCAACACACCAGAGATGCTTAATGGCGTTAAACAGCGTCACGACTGGTTTGTTGAGCGTCTTAATACTATTAATCACCGCTATGGTTTGTTCAGTGAAGTTCGCGGCTTAGGTTTGCTGATTGGCTGTGTACTGAATGCCGATTACGCCGGGCAAGCGAAACAGATCTCTCAGGAAGCGGCGAAAGCAGGCGTGATGGTACTGATTGCGGGTGGCAACGTGGTGCGTTTTGCGCCTGCGCTCAATGTCAGCGAAGAAGAGGTGACGACCGGACTGGATCGCTTTGCAGCTGCTTGCGAACACTTTGTTAGCCGAGGTTCATCATGATGGTCATCCGTCCCGTTGAGCGATCAGATGTCTCGGCGCTGATGCAGCTTGCCAGCAAAACGGGCGGCGGCCTGACGTCGCTTCCCGCCAATGAAGCCACGCTTTCGGCGCGTATCGAAAGGGCAATCAAAACCTGGCAAGGCGAACTGCCCAAAAGTGAGCAGGGCTATGTGTTCGTGCTGGAAGATAGCGAGACAGGCACCGTGGCGGGGATTTGTGCCATTGAGGTGGCGGTTGGGCTGAACGATCCCTGGTACAACTATCGCGTCGGCACGTTGGTTCACGCCTCAAAAGAGCTGAATGTCTATAACGCATTGCCGACGCTGTTTCTCAGTAACGATCACACCGGCAGCAGCGAGCTGTGCACGCTGTTTCTCGACCCGGACTGGCGCAAAGAGGGCAACGGCTATTTGCTGTCGAAATCGCGCTTTATGTTTATGGCGGCTTTTCGCGACAAGTTTAATGACAAAGTGGTTGCTGAAATGCGCGGGGTGATTGACGAACACGGCTATTCACCGTTCTGGCAAAGCCTCGGTAAACGCTTCTTTTCGATGGATTTTAGCCGCGCCGATTTTCTCTGCGGCACCGGGCAAAAGGCATTTATTGCAGAACTGATGCCGAAACATCCGATCTATACCCACTTTTTATCCCAGGAAGCCCAGGACGTCATCGGTCAGGTACATCCGCAAACCGCGCCTGCCCGCGCGGTGCTGGAGAAAGAAGGTTTTCGCTACCGTAACTATATCGACATCTTTGACGGTGGGCCGACGCTTGAGTGTGACATCGACCGCGTGCGCGCCATCCGTAAAAGTCGGCTGGTGGAAGTGGCAGAAGGGCAGCCTGCGCAGGGCGATTTCCCAGCCTGCCTGGTCGCCAATGAAAATTATCACCATTTCCGCGTGGTGCTGGTGCGTACCGATCCGGCAACCGAGCGTTTGATTTTAACCGCCGCACAACTGGATGCCCTCAAATGCCACGCCGGGGATCGCGTTCGTCTGGTGCGCCTGTGCGCAGAGGAGAAAACAGCATGACTTTATGGATTAACGGTGACTGGATAACGGGCCAGGGCGCATCGCGTGTGAAGCGTAATCCGGTATCGGGCGAGGTGTTATGGCAAGGCAATGATGCCGATGCCGCTCAGGTCGAGCAGGCTTGTCGGGCAGCCCGTGCGGCGTTTCCGCGCTGGGCGCGGCTTTCATTTGCTGAACGTCATGCCGTTGTCGAACGCTTTGCCGCACTGCTGGAAAGCAATAAAGCCGAATTAACCGCGATTATTGCCAGAGAAACGGGTAAGCCGCGCTGGGAAGCGGCAACCGAAGTGACGGCGATGATCAATAAAATCGCGATATCAATTAAGGCGTATCACGTTCGTACCGGCGAGCAGCGTAGTGAAATGCCGGACGGCGCGGCGAGCCTGCGACATCGCCCGCACGGCGTGCTGGCGGTGTTTGGGCCGTATAATTTCCCTGGTCATTTGCCGAACGGACATATCGTTCCGGCATTGCTGGCAGGTAACACCATTATCTTTAAACCCAGCGAACTGACACCGTGGAGTGGCGAAGCGGTAATGCGTTTATGGCAGCAGGCTGGCTTGCCGCCAGGCGTGCTGAACCTGGTGCAGGGCGGGCGTGAAACGGGTCAGGCGCTGAGTGCGCTGGAGGATCTCGACGGTTTGCTGTTTACCGGTAGCGCCAATACAGGCTACCAGTTGCATCGCCAGCTCTCCGGTCAGCCGGAGAAAATTCTCGCCCTTGAGATGGGCGGTAATAATCCGCTAATTATCGATGAGGTGGCGGATATCGACGCGGCTGTCCATCTGACCATTCAGTCGGCGTTTGTCACAGCCGGTCAACGCTGCACCTGCGCCCGCCGTTTATTGCTGAAAAGCGGGGCGCAGGGCGATGCGTTTCTTGCTCGTCTGGTTGCCGTCAGCCAGCGATTAACGCCGGGCAACTGGGATGACGAACCGCAGCCGTTTATTGGCGGGCTGATTTCTGAACAGGCCGCACAGCAGGTGGTTACTGCATGGCAGCAACTGGAAGCGATGGGCGGACGACCCCTGCTTGCGCCGCGCTTATTACAAGCAGGGACATCGTTGCTGACGCCGGGGATCATTGAAATGACAGGCGTTGCTGGCGTACCAGATGAAGAGGTGTTCGGACCGTTATTGCGCGTCTGGCGTTATGATACTTTCGATGAAGCGATTCGAATGGCGAATAACACTCGCTTCGGACTCTCTTGCGGTCTGGTTTCCCCCGAGCGGGAAAAGTTCGATCAACTGTTGCTGGAGGCGCGGGCGGGGATTGTTAACTGGAACAAACCGCTTACCGGTGCTGCCAGTACCGCGCCATTCGGCGGCATTGGTGCTTCCGGTAACCATCGCCCCAGCGCCTGGTATGCCGCAGATTACTGCGCATGGCCGATGGCGAGCCTGGAGTCGGACTCGTTAACATTGCCCGCCACGCTTAACCCCGGGCTGGATTTTTCCGATGAGGTGGTGCGATGAACGCCTGGGAAGTCAATTTCGACGGGCTGGTAGGGCTGACGCATCATTACGCGGGCCTGTCGTTTGGTAATGAAGCCTCTACCCGTCACCGTTTTCAGGTGTCTAACCCGCGACTGGCGGCGAAGCAGGGCTTACTGAAAATGAAAGCCCTTGCCGATGCGGGATTCCCCCAGGCCGTGATCCCGCCGCACGAGCGTCCGTTTATTCCGGTGCTGCGTCAGTTGGGATTCAGTGGTAGCGATGAGCAGGTACTGGAAAAAGTTGCACGCCAGGCACCGCACTGGCTTTCCAGCGTCAGTTCCGCTTCGCCAATGTGGGTAGCCAATGCGGCAACGATCGCGCCATCTGCCGATACGCTGGATGGCAAAGTGCATCTCACCGTTGCCAACCTGAACAATAAATTTCACCGTTCGCTGGAAGCGCCCGTCACTGAATCGCTGTTAAAAGCGATTTTTAACGACGAAGAGAAATTTAGCGTCCATTCGGCGTTGCCACAGGTAGCGTTGCTCGGTGATGAGGGGGCGGCAAACCACAATCGTCTCGGCGGTCATTACGGTGAACCGGGTATGCAACTTTTTGTCTACGGGCGAGAAGAAGGCAATGATACCCGGCCTTCCCGTTATCCGGCGCGACAGACTCGCGAAGCCAGCGAGGCGGTGGCAAGGCTGAATCAGGTGAATCCCCAACAGGTGATTTTCGCCCAGCAAAACCCGGACGTTATCGACCAGGGCGTTTTTCATAATGACGTGATTGCCGTGAGTAACCGCCAGGTGCTGTTTTGCCACCAACAGGCGTTCGCTCGCCAGTCACAGTTACTGGCAAACCTGCGTGCGCGGGTCAATGGTTTTATGGCGATAGAAGTTCCGGCAACTCAGGTTTCCGTGTCTGATACGGTGTCTACCTATCTGTTTAACAGCCAACTGCTGAGCCGCGATGATGGTTCCATGATGTTGGTGCTGCCTCAGGAGTGTCGGGAACACGCCGGAGTATGGGGTTATCTCAATGAACTCCTTGCCGCTGACAACCCGATTAGCGAACTAAAAGTCTTTGATTTACGTGAAAGCATGGCGAATGGCGGCGGCCCGGCGTGCCTGCGGTTGCGGGTGGTATTGACAGAAGAAGAACGCCGGGCGGTGAATCCGGCGGTGATGATGAACGATACGCTGTTTAATGCGCTCAATGACTGGGTGGATCGTTACTACCGCGATCGCCTTACTGCTGCCGATCTGGCCGACCCGCAATTGCTGCGCGAAGGGCGGGAAGCACTGGATGTATTGAGCCAATTACTGAATCTCGGTTCGGTTTATCCGTTCCAGCGCGAGGGAGGGGGCAATGGATAATTTTCTTGCTCTGACCTTAACGGGTAAAAAACCGGTTATCACCGAGCGAGAAATCAACGGCGTTCGCTGGCGCTGGCTGGGCGATGGTGTGCTGGAACTGACGCCATTAACGCCACCGCAAGGCGCACTGGTGATTTCAGCGGGAATACACGGTAATGAGACGGCACCTGTGGAGATGCTGGACGCGTTGCTTGGCGCGATATCTCACGGCGAGATCCCGTTACGTTGGCGGTTGCTGGTGATCCTCGGGAATCCTCCTGCGCTGAAGCAAGGGAAACGTTATTGCCATAGCGATATGAATCGAATGTTTGGCGGTCGTTGGCAGCTATTTGCTGAAAGCGGAGAAACCTGTCGGGCGCGCGAACTGGAACAGTGCCTGGAAGATTTTTATGACCAGGGCAAAGAATCTGTGCGCTGGCACCTTGATCTACATACCGCAATTCGTGGCTCCTTGCATCCGCAGTTCGGTGTATTACCGCAACGCGACATTCCCTGGGACGAGAAATTTCTGACGTGGCTGGGTGCGGCGGGGCTGGAGGCGCTGGTGTTCCATCAGGAACCTGGTGGTACGTTTACCCATTTCAGCGCCAGACATTTTGGCGCGCTGGCCTGTACGCTGGAACTTGGCAAAGCGTTGCCCTTTGGGCAAAACGATCTTCGCCAGTTTGCAGTAACTGCCAGCGCAATTGCTGCGCTGCTATCTGGTGAGAGTGTCGGTATCGTGAGAACACCGCCGCTCCGTTATCGGGTGGTTTCGCAAATTACTCGCCACTCGCCGTCCTTCGAAATGCATATGGCAAGTGACACGCTGAATTTTATGCCGTTTGAGAAAGGAACATTGCTGGCGCAGGACGGAGAGGAACGTTTTACCGTAACCCATGATGTAGAGTATGTGTTATTCCCTAATCCGTTGGTAGCGTTGGGATTACGCGCGGGATTAATGCTCGAAAAAATAAGCTAATACTTACCCGCAGAAATCATTCTGCGGGTATTAAGTTGCTTTCTTATAAATTAATACAGATTAATCCTGGTTATTTGCTTTATTTATCACCAGTCATCCGGTATAGTTCTTCATAATCTCTGCAAAATCATCGTGTTGTAATATTCTCTCATCACTCTCCATCAAATTTTCTTTTTTTCTCCATAATTGGCGCAAAAGTGTTTTTTACACTTTCATTGTTTTACCGTTGCTCTGATTAATTGACGCTAAAGTCAGTAAAGTTAATCTCGTCAACACGGCACGCTACTTAAGAAAGCCGTAATAAATAACTGAAAGGAAGGATATAGAATATGCGTAAATTAACTGCACTGTTTGTTGCCTCTACCCTGGCTCTTGGCGCGGCTAACCTGGCCCATGCCGCAGACACCACTACCGCAGCACCGGCTGACGCGAAGCCGATGATGCACCACAAAGGCAAGTTCGGTCCGCATCAGGACATGATGTTCAAAGACCTGAACCTGACCGACGCGCAGAAACAGCAGATCCGCGAAATCATGAAAGGCCAGCGTGACCAGATGAAACGTCCGCCGCTGGAAGAACGCCGCGCAATGCATGACATCATTGCCAGCGATACCTTCGATAAAGTAAAAGCTGAAGCGCAGATCGCAAAAATGGAAGAACAGCGCAAAGCTAACATGCTGGCGCACATGGAAACCCAGAACAAAATTTACAACATCCTGACGCCGGAACAGAAAAAGCAATTTAATGCTAATTTTGAGAAGCGTCTGACAGAACGTCCAGCGGCAAAAGGTAAAATGCCTGCAACTGCTGAATAATCTTTCAGCCAAAAAACTTAAGACCGCCGGTCTTGTCCACTACCTTGCAGTAATGCGGTGGACAGGATCGGCGGTTTTCTTTTCTCTTCTCAAACAGTTGTAAAAAAAGCCTGATCACCACTAACGTAAATCACCCGAGTTGCCGATAACCATCCACGGTTACCTGAACGATAACAATGAAAAGAACGGGCCGGGAGCGAGTATGGAATACTTTGATATGCGTAAAATGTCGGTGAATCTGTGGCGAAATGCTGCCGGTGAAACGCGCGAAATTTGCACGTTCCCACCGGCAAAACGTGATTTTTACTGGCGTGCCAGCATTGCATCCATCGCGGCGAATGGGGAGTTTTCTTTGTTTCCCGGCATGGAAAGGATAGTGACGTTGCTGGAAGGCGGCGAGATGCTCCTTGAAAGCGCAGACCGCTTTAACCATACCTTAAAACCGTTCCAGCCTTTTGCCTTTGCAGCGGACCAGGTGGTAAAAGCGAAACTGACGGCAGGGCAGATGTCGATGGATTTCAACATCATGACACGCCTGGATGTCTGTAAGGCGAAAGTCAGAATTGCCGAACGTACGTTTACTACCTTTGGCTCACGCGGCGGGGTGGTGTTTGTGATTAACGGGGCGTGGCAACTGGGCGATAAATTGCTCACTACCGACCAGGGCGCGTGCTGGTTCGATGGCAGGCACACCCTGCGGCTTTTACAACCGCAAGGTAAACTGTTGTTCAGTGAAATCAACTGGCTCGCTGGTCATTCGCCGGATCAAGTTCAGTAATTTCATAGTTACCGGAAAGCAGCGGCTTACAAAGAATTTTATAACCGTCGTGATCAAACCCGGCGGGTGTCCGAATTAACGTTGTCGCTTCTTCCAGCGAATTAACCGCCCCCAGCCACAGCCAGTTTTGAATAATATGATATTGAGTCATTTCCGGGTGCTGTTCTTTCAGCGCCACCGCCCCTTGCCAAGGCCAACACACCACCCGCAAACGCTCCAGAGACTGGCGCAAGCGTAGCGCATGTTCCTCATGGCTCTCTTTACCGCAGCATGCTCCGGCGCAACGTTTTAGCGCTGAACGAAAACATGCACGACCGCGACTTAACGGTTCCAGTCCCAGCAGGCCATAACAAAGTTTTTGTTCATCAGCGATGGTCTGCAATGCTTGCAAAGCTGCGCGCCTATTGGCAAACAGGCCAAACAGGTTGGGGGCTCGTGAAAAATCCACCTCTTTGGCATACACCACATCGACGCGCTTTTCATTTAATTGCAGGGCACAGAGCTGGCGATTGCGGCGCAACCGTTTATTAAACAGCGGCTGTTGTTCTTTGATTAATCGCGCTTCAAGGAGCAGAGCGCCGATTTCACCGGCGGTACATATCCAGCTGATCCGTCGGGATTGCCGTAGCATGGCGGCTTCATCCGGGGTACGTAAATGAGAAAGGACGCGGCTGCGGATGTTAACGCTTTTGCCGATATAGAGCGGCATGGTGTCACTTTCACCATGAAACAGATACACCCCTGGTCGGGTGGGTAAGTCATTAAGGAATGAACGTAAATGTTCGGGATATTCATAAATTGCCGCAGCTTCAAATTCGAGCCGCGGAGAAGTTAAACGCCGTACCACTGTTGACTCCGAATGCTGGTTATCTATCCAGTGTAACAGGCGGGAAGCGATTAAAAAAGAGGCGGGTCGATGACAAAGGTTACACCGTCTGACGTGCTACGCCTGTCAGGCCTATTCGACTCCTGCAATGTATTGAATTTGCATAGTTTTATAGGTCGAATAAGGCGTTCACGCCGCATCCGGCGTGAACAAATTACTCTTTTTCGCACAATCCAATATGTGCAAATTATTACTTTTTCCAGAAATCATCGAAAACGGTAATTGGCGGACGGCGTTTATGTTCGGTTTTCAGATACCAGTTCTCTATTGTTCTGGCGACCTGTTGAGGTACGTTTTTCCCTTCCAGATAGTCGTCGATATTGTCATAGGTCACGCCGAGTGCCACTTCATCTGGCAGAGAAGGGCGATCATCTTCCAGATCGGCCGTTGGCGCTTTCTTATAAAGGTGTTCCGGGCAAGCTAATGCCGCCAGTAACTGTTTACCCTGACGTTTGTTGAGACGATACAGCGGATTAATGTCCGTACCGCCGTCACCATATTTAGTGAAGAATCCGGTAATGGCTTCTGCTGCATGATCGGTGCCCACCACGACACCGCTGGTCATACCCGCAATGCTATATTGTGCTTTCATCCGCTCACGCGCTTTTTCATTGCCACGGACAAAATCGCTCAGTTCAATGCCTGCTTCCCGCAATGCCTGTTCGCTGGCCAATACCGCGCCCTTGATATTAACGGTTAATACGCGATCCGGTTGAATAAAGGCAATGACATCCTGGCAATCTTGTTCGTCGGCCTGAACACCATAGGGCAGGCGTACGGCAATAAATTGCAGTGATTCGTTGCCGGTTTCCAGGCGCAGCTCATTAATCGCCATCTGGCACAGCTTTCCGGCAAGCGTGGAGTCCTGACCGCCGCTGATCCCGAGCACCAGTGATTTAATGAACGGATAAGTTTGCAGGTAGCTTTTCAGAAAATCGACACTACGACGAATTTCCTCTTCAGCATTAATCTGCGGTTTTGCGCCCAGCGCCTTTATTATTTGTTGTTGCAATGTCATTGAACCCCTCCAGACAGAAAAGACAAAACTTCCTTAAAGCTAACCCGTTGCTACTGAAACGACAAGCGACAGCGGGCTGAATGGTGGTTAAAACGTCATACAGGAATCCTCTGAAAGCGGAGCCGTTTCGTTCACGGGCTTGAAAAAGCGCCCAATGTATTCCAGGCTTATCTAACACGCTGATAAACAAGAGGACGGAATATGAACAAGAATATGGCAGGAATTCTGAGTGCAGCGGCGGTATTAACCATGCTGGCGGGTTGTACGGCTTATGATCGTACCAAAGACCAGTTTGTACAGCCTGTGGTGAAAGACGTCAAAAAAGGCATGAGCCGGGCGCAGGTTGCACAAATTGCGGGTAAACCTTCGTCTGAAGTGAGCATGATCCATGCTCGCGGTACTTGCCAGACCTACATCCTGGGTCAACGTGATGGTAAAGCAGAAACCTACTTTGTCGCGTTAGATGATACCGGACATGTCATCAACTCCGGTTATCAGACCTGTGCTGAATACGACACTGATCCACAGGCTGCGAAGTAATCAATTCGTCTGAAAGCTTGAGTAACAACGGAAACCGGCCATTGCGCCGGTTTTTTTTGGCCTGAGTTCTTAATTATCTTCGCGAATTATTTGCCCGAAATGTGAAGAGGGTCATAACCACAGGTCAAGGAGAAACAATTTATAAGGTCAAAGAAATACTATTGCTCAGGTCTATACCGTATACTCCTTTCAGCCACAAAAAAAGTCATGTTGGTTTCGCAAGTTACCCAGAGCATGGAAGCAGGTTAAGGCTTGCGGAGTGTCTGGCTGACAGATAATCGTCGATGAGGGCAGTTTTATGGAAAAGAAACACATTTATCTGTTTTGTTCTGCGGGCATGTCTACCTCTTTACTGGTATCAAAAATGCGCGCACAGGCAGAAAAATATGAAGTTCCGGTCATTATTGAAGCATTTCCGGAAACACTGGCTGGTGAAAAAGGTCAGAATGCCGATGTCGTGTTATTAGGGCCGCAGATTGCTTATATGTTGCCCGAAATCCAGCGTTTGTTACCCAACAAACCGGTTGAAGTAATTGACTCGCTGCTTTATGGCAAAGTCGATGGTTTAGGCGTGCTTAAGGCTGCGGTTGCAGCGATTAAAAAAGCCGCAGCAAATTAATTTATTTTAAATTTTCCCGTCAAAGAGTTATTTCATAAATCAATACCGCAATATTTAAATTGCGGTTTTTAAGGGTATTTTTCTATGAGTAATGTTATTGCATCGCTTGAAAAGGTACTCCTCCCTTTTGCAGTTAAAATAGGAAAGCAGCCACACGTTAATGCAATCAAAAATGGCTTTATTCGCTTAATGCCGTTAACCCTTGCGGGGGCCATGTTTGTATTAATTAACAACGTTTTTCTAAGCTTTGGGGAGGGGTCGTTTTTTTATTCCTTAGGTATTCGCCTCGACGCCTCAACCATTGAAACACTTAATGGTCTGAAAGGTATTGGCGGCAACGTATATAACGGAACATTAGGAATAATGTCTTTAATGGCACCGTTCTTTATTGGCATGGCGCTGGCAGAAGAGCGTAAAGTCGATGCGCTGGCGGCTGGGTTGTTATCCGTTGCAGCATTTATGGCCGTCACCCCATATAGTGTCGGTGAGGCCTATGCGGTTGGTGCAAACTGGTTAGGTGGGGCGAATATCATCTCCGGGATTATTATTGGCCTGGTGGTGGCAGAAATGTTTACCTTTATTGTCCGCCGCAATTGGGTCATTAAACTGCCCGACAGCGTACCTGCTTCAGTATCGCGTTCCTTCTCGGCATTAATTCCCGGCTTTATTATTCTTTCCGTGATGGGGATTATTGCCTGGGCGTTGAATACCTGGGGCACCAACTTCCATCAGATCATTATGGATACCATCTCAACCCCACTGGCATCGTTGGGTAGCGTGGTGGGCTGGGCCTATGTGATCTTTGTTCCACTGCTCTGGTTCTTCGGTATTCATGGCGCGCTGGCGCTGACCGCACTGGACAACGGCATTATGACGCCGTGGGCACTGGAAAATATCGCGACCTATCAGCAATATGGTTCCGTCGAAGCGGCGCTGGCAGCCGGTAAGACCTTCCATATCTGGGCCAAGCCGATGCTGGACTCCTTTATTTTCCTTGGGGGCAGTGGTGCGACTTTAGGCCTGATCCTGGCTATCTTTATCGCCTCTCGCCGTGCTGATTATCGTCAGGTGGCAAAACTGGCGCTGCCGTCCGGCATCTTCCAGATTAACGAACCGATTCTGTTTGGTCTGCCAATTATCATGAACCCGGTGATGTTTATCCCGTTTGTACTGGTACAACCGATTCTGGCGGCAATCACCCTCGCAGCGTACTACATGGGCATTATTCCTCCGGTGACCAATATTGCACCGTGGACCATGCCAACCGGTCTGGGAGCCTTCTTTAACACCAACGGTAGCGTCGCCGCATTGCTGGTCGCACTCTTCAACCTTGGCATCGCAACGTTAATTTATCTGCCCTTTGTTGTGGTGGCTAACAAAGCACAAAATGCGATTGATAAAGAAGAGAGCGAAGAAGATATCGCTAACGCCCTGAAATTTTAATCGATGCCGGTACGGGTAATCGTGCCGGTAAGAAAAGAGAGGAACGATGTATGATGGATCTCGATAACATTCCCGATACGCAAACGGAAGCTGAAGAGCTGGAAGAAGTGGTGATGGGGCTGATCATCAACTCCGGACAAGCGCGCAGCCTGGCGTATGCGGCACTGAAACAGGCGAAGCAGGGCGATTTTGCCGCAGCAAAAGCCATGATGGATCAGTCACGGATGGCATTGAATGAAGCGCATCTGGTACAGACGAAACTGATTGAAGGCGATGCGGGCGAAGGTAAGATGAAAGTGAGTCTGGTGCTGGTCCACGCTCAGGATCATTTAATGACGTCCATGCTTGCGCGTGAACTGATTACTGAATTAATTGAGCTTCATGAAAAACTGAAGGCATAAGGAGTCGATGATGCAGCCAGTGATTAACGCGCCGGAAATTGCCACTGCCCGAGAACAGCAGTTGTTTAATGGCAAAAACTTCCATGTGTTTATCTATAACAAAACTGAGAGTATCAGCGGACTGCATCAGCACGACTATTATGAATTTACTCTGGTATTAACCGGGCGTTATTTCCAGGAGATTAACGGTAAGCGCGTGTTACTGGAACGGGGCGATTTTGTTTTTATTCCGTTAGGTTCGCACCATCAAAGTTTTTATGAGTTTGGTGCCACGCGCATATTGAACGTTGGGATCAGTAAACGCTTTTTTGAGCAGCATTACCTGCCATTGTTGCCTTATTGCTTTGTCGCTTCGCAGGTATACCGGACCAATAACGCTTTTCTCACCTATGTGGAAACAGTGATTTCTTCATTGAATTTCCGCGAAACAGGGCTGGAAGAGTTTGTTGAGATGGTTACTTTTTATGTCATTAACCGTTTACGTCATTACCGCGAAGAACAGGTGATTGATGATGTACCGCAGTGGCTGAAAAGTACGGTAGAAAAGATGCATGATAAAGAGCAGTTTAGTGAATCGGCGCTGGAGAATATGGTGGCGTTGTCAGCCAAATCACAGGAATATTTGACGCGAGCGACTCAACGATATTATGGCAAAACGCCAATGCAGATTATTAATGAAATCCGTATTAATTTTGCCAAAAAACAACTGGAAATGACCAACTATTCAGTGACGGATATTGCGTTTGAGGCCGGTTATAGTAGCCCGAGTTTGTTTATTAAAACGTTTAAGAAATTAACGTCCTTTACGCCTAAGAGCTATCGTAAGAAATTGACTGAATTTAATCAGTAAGTCGTTATACCTGACAATTCACATATCTGTCCTGTTGCTGGATTATTTATGTCCGGGGGGGCAGATATGCCAGATATCAGTATTCTGTACTGAAGGGAGAAATTATGAGCCAGAAATTAAAAGTCGTCACTATTGGTGGCGGGAGCAGCTATACCCCGGAGTTACTGGAAGGATTTATTAAGCGTTATCACGAATTGCCGGTCAGCGAATTATGGCTGGTGGATGTCGAAGGTGGTAAAGCGAAACTGGATATTATTTTCGATCTCTGCCAACGGATGATTGATAACGCTGGCGTCCCGATGAAGCTTTATAAAACGCTGGATCGCCGCGAAGCATTGAAAGATGCTGATTTCGTTACTACCCAACTGCGCGTTGGCCAATTACCGGCGCGTGAACTGGATGAACGTATTCCATTAAGTCATGGTTATCTTGGTCAGGAAACCAACGGCGCGGGCGGTTTGTTTAAAGGTCTGCGTACCATTCCGGTGATTTTTGACATCGTAAAAGATGTCGAAGAACTTTGTCCGAATGCATGGGTGATTAACTTCACTAACCCGGCGGGAATGGTCACTGAAGCCGTTTATCGTCATACCGGATTTAAACGCTTTATCGGCGTGTGTAATATTCCGATCGGCATGAAGATGTTTATTCGCGATGTTCTGATGCTGAAAGACAGCGATGATTTATCTATCGATTTGTTCGGCCTCAACCATATGGTGTTCATTAAGGATGTGCTGGTAAATGGCAAGTCGCGCTTTGCCGAATTGCTTGATGGTGTGGCGTCAGGGCAGTTAAAAGCGTCCTCTGTAAAAAATATTTTCGATCTGCCATTTAGTGAGGGCTTAATTCGTTCGTTGAATCTGCTGCCATGTTCTTATCTGCTGTATTACTTCAAGCAGAAAGAGATGCTGGCTATTGAAATGGGCGAATACTACAAAGGCGGCGCACGAGCGCAGGTAGTACAGAAAGTCGAGAAACAACTTTTTGAGCTGTATAAAAATCCTGAGCTGAAAGTTAAGCCGAAAGAACTGGAACAGCGCGGTGGGGCTTATTACTCTGATGCAGCATGCGAAGTGATCAACGCTATCTACAACGACAAGCAAGCAGAACATTACGTTAATATCCCGCATCATGGGCAGATTGATAATATTCCGGCAGACTGGGCAGTAGAAATGACCTGTAAGCTGGGGCGCGATGGCGCGACGCCACATCCGCGCATTACGCATTTCGATGATAAAGTAATGGGGCTGATTCACACCATTAAAGGCTTCGAGATTGCTGCCAGTAACGCCGCACTTAGCGGAGAATTTAACGATGTGTTACTGGCGCTAAACCTTAGTCCGTTGGTGCATTCCGATCGCGATGCTGAGCTGCTGGCACGCGAGATGATTCTGGCGCACGAGAAATGGCTGCCAAACTTTGCCGACTGCATCGCAGAGCTTAAAAAAGCACATTAACCGAGGCTGATTATGGAACGCTTACTGATTGTTAATGCCGATGATTTTGGCTTAAGCAAAGGTCAGAACTACGGCATTATCGAGGCCTGTCGCAATGGGATTGTCACGTCGACGACGGCGCTGGTGAATGGGCAGGCTATTGACCATGCGGTGCAGTTGAGTCGTGATGAACCGAGTCTGGCCATAGGGATGCACTTTGTCCTTACTATGGGTAAGCCACTGACAGCTATGCCGGGGTTAACCCGCGATGGTGTGCTGGGAAAATGGATCTGGCAGTTGGCAGAAGAAGATGCTTTACCGCTGGAAGAAATTACTCAGGAGCTTGTCAGTCAGTATTTGCGTTTCATTGAGCTATTTGGACGCAAACCTACGCATCTTGATAGCCATCATCATGTGCATATGTTCCCGCAGATTTTCCCGATTGTTGCCAGGTTTGCGGCAGAGCAGGGCATTGCGTTGCGGGCGGATCGTCAGATGGCGTTTGATTTGCCGGTCAACCTGCGCACTACCCAGGGATTCAGCAGTGCATTCTACGGTGAAGAGATCAGTGAGTCGCTGTTCCTGCAAGTGCTGGATGACGCAGGCCATCGGGGTGATCGTTCGCTGGAGGTGATGTGTCATCCGGCGTTTATCGATAATACTATCCGTCAGAGTGCTTACTGTTTCCCACGCTTAACGGAGCTGGATGTGTTGACATCAGCGTCGTTGAAAGGTGCTATCGCTCAGCGTGGTTATCGGTTGGGGAGTTATCGGGATGTGTAAGTGAGGATGTTTGCCAGATGCGGCGTGAACCTTGCATCCGGCGATTAATTCCTACAAAGGCGGCGTAACTGCGCCGCTTGAGACTGCTGACAAACGCAAAACTGCCTGATGCGCTTCGCTTATCAGGCCTACGTGTTTCCTGCAATATATTGAATTTGCACAGTTTTGTAGGCCGGATAAGGCGTTCACGCCGCATCCGGCATAAACAAAGCGCACTATGTAAATCATTTGAGGCGGCGCAATTGCGCCGCCTCCCATCAGGCAGGAATTTTGTCAATCTTAGGAATGCGTGACCACACGCGGTGTGCTGCCATCAGCGTTAGCAGTTCATCCATAAAACTACCGTCAGCGCTGTCAGCTTCCACAATCCCTTCTTCACCCTGGTCAGCGACCTTGATTGTTGCTTTAAACTTGCGCGCGTCACCCGCCAGCGCAATCGGTTTAAGGTGTTTGTAGGCTTCCATCAGGTAGTAGTTGGCATCGCCGTTGTCAGCGATATCCGCGATATTGCCGCAAGGGACAATGACCGCATCGACCGTCAGCGAAGGTGCACCGGCAAAGGTAGCGGCTATAGGCAACACCGTACCGTCATCCGCAGTCACTTCACCCATTCGGGAGTAGAGCAGTTTGGCATGAACGCCTTTGGCCTTCAGCGCCTTGAGAATGGCCAGAAGGTCTGCCGATCTCACTTCATCATTAAGTAAAATCGCTACCACGCGACCTTTCACATCACCGTCAGGAATGGCGTACAAACTTAAGGATGGATCCTTTTTCAGACCGTTGACGTCCGGAGGTGGGGTGATATTCAGCTGGTCGTCAGTCAGTTCGATACCGAGATTTTTCGCCACCGCCTGGGCCAGAGTGAGATCAATATGCGCCAGCTGGTCAACAACGCGCTCACGAATATACGGACGAACGACTTTGCTTAACTCAAAACTGAAACCATCGACAATATGGCGCTGCTCAAATGGCGTCTGACTTAGCCAGAACAGACGCGGATGGGAATAATATTCGCCAAACGATGGGCTGCGCTCGCGAACTTTATTGCCTTCCACGCGCTCCTGGTATGATTCAAAACCGCCGCGTTTCGGCCCCGGCGGTGTTTCGCGCGGCCAGTTATCGTTAATCGAGTTCGGTTCGTAATTCGCCGGGTTAGTGTCGATCCCCATGCGATGCATGCCGTCACGCTGGAAATTATGGTAAGGGCAGGTCGGACGGTTAATCGGAATCTCATGGAAATTCGGCCCACCAAGACGACTGATTTGTGTATCGGTATAGGAGAACAAACGTCCCTGCAACAGCGGATCGTTGGTGAAGTCCAGTCCCGGCACGATATGCCCAGGATGGAAAGCCGCCTGTTCGTTTTCAGCAAAGAAGTTATCCGGGTTGCGATTGAGCACCATTTTGCCGACACGCTGAACGGGCACCAGTTCTTCCGGGATAAGTTTGGTTGGATCGAGAAGATCGAAGTCGAACTTGAATTCATCTTCTTCAGGAATCAACTGGAAGCCCAGTTCGTATTCCGGAAAATCGCCTGCTTCAATGGCTTCCCACAACTCGCGGCGGTGGAAGTCCGGGTCACGTCCGGTGAGTTTTTGTGCTTCATCCCAAACGAGTGAGGCTTTACCTGCCAGTGGTTTCCAGTGGAAACGTACAAACGTTGCCTTCCCTTCGGCATTAATCAGGCGGAAGGTGTGAATACCGAAGCCTTCCATGGTGCGGTAACTGCGGGGGATGCCGCGATCCGACATCGCCCACATCACGTTGTGCAGAGTTTCAGGTTGCAGAGAAACATAATCCCAGAAAGTATCGTGGGCACTTTGCCCTTGTGGAATTGCCCAGTGCGGTTCTGGTTTTACCGCATGAACAAAATCGGGGAATTTATGCGCATCCTGGATAAAGAAGATTGGCGTGTTATTGCCAACGAGGTCAAAAATACCCTCTTCGGTATAGAACTTGGTGGCAAAGCCACGGATATCACGCACGGTATCAGCAGAGCCAGCACCACCCTGAACGGTAGAGAAACGTACAAATACTGGGGTGATTTTGTTCGGATCTGAGAGGAAATCCGCTTTGGTAATATCGCTTAAGCTTTTATATGGCTGGAAATAACCGTGAGCGGCTGATCCGCGTGCATGAACAATACGTTCCGGAATGCGCTCATGGTCAAAGTGGGTGATTTTCTCGCGCAGAATAAAATCTTCCAGCAGCGTTGGACCACGGCTACCGGCACGCAGTGAGTTTTGATCGTCGGCGATGCGCACGCCCTGATTAGTGGTCAGCGCATAATTTTCACTGCCTTTGCGTACGTCTTCCAGAGAATTAAGTTTTTCGTTACGCGTATCAGGGGCTTTCAGGCTCCCTGGGGCGGTAGGTTGTGCACCTGGCGGTGTTGGTTCAGCCGCTGGACGATGAGAGCCGTCCTCAGGTGCCAGTGAGTCCATCCCCGGTTTCGCTTCGCTGGAATCGTGTAGTGGTGACTGGTGCTGATGTGGGTTCTTTTCGTTATGTTGCGACATTGAACTCGTCTCCTTAATTTATTACTGAAAGGGCCGCTGTTTTGGTCAAAAAACTCTCTAACTATAGACCACCAGCCAGATCCCGCTTCGGAGACTATTCTGGAAACGGTGTTATGAAATACACGCAAAGCGGGACGTACAGGGGCTAAATCGGCTAAACTACAGTTTTTCTGATTTTTAATATGCGTTTAGTGAAGCCAGTAATGAAGAAACCGCTCCGCCAGCAAAACCGCCAGATTATTAGCTATGTCCCACGCACGGAACCCGCGCCGCCAGAACATGCGATAAAGATGGATTCGTTTCGTGATGTCTGGATGCTGCGTGGCAAATATGTTGCGTTTGTACTGATGGGAGAGTCATTTCTGCGCTCACCGGCGTTTACTGTGCCTGAATCTGCCCAACGTTGGGCAAATCAGATCCGCCAGGAAGGGGAAGTGACTGAGTAAGGATTACATACCTCCCGGTTTTGCCGGGAGTTACATGACCTGAAATTCTGTATTTCGTTGCTACATTCATTCAAACCACCTGTAACAAAAAGCTGCCTTTGACGATCTATTGCTATAAATAAGTGATCTTTTTTCTTTAATTGTTTATTTATTTTAAAATGATTAAGTTTTGCTAATCATGATGAGCTATTTTTGATAGTTCATCCTGTGGCGTCGCTCTTAAACTTATATTGTAAATGACTTAGATTTAAATGAGATAATAATTTTGTTAACAATATGAGGCGGGAGATGTTTTCTACAAACTTAATACAGAGTAATTATGGTGATTTAAATATTAAAAGCCTGGCTTTCGACTCTTTTAAAGAAAGGCTGCAGTCTACTATGACAGCACTCACTTTCTTTATATCAACGGGTCAATGTGACTGCGATGAAATAGCAGAATCAAACTTTAATTATATGATTGCCTATATGTCTAACATTAACTATGATGCCTCAAAGCCAGGAGCGCCAGCACTTAGTTTTGATACATATCTGCAGGACAATGTTAAATATAGAGTAATAATTAATAATCTTTATGGTAGTGAAATTCGGATAAGAGGTATAAATAAAGATTTTATTGGAATGGATGTCACTTCTGTATTTCGCCCAGAAAAAATGACCAATTTGATCAGTATAAAAAACAGGTTGGTTATTCACTATTTAAGGACTATATACTATGAACAAAATTATATACATCCTGTCGGGAGCATTTTTGCTGCGATTCAAAAAAATGAGAGTCTCCTAAAGTTTCCTTCGATAATATCAATGCTTAATATCAATCTTCTTTTTAATCCACTAAATCTTCCGGGAATTGTGGGGTAGTGATCAATTCTGGGCGGAGTTAGTGCAGCCTGGTAGAACCGGCAAGCCTTGTGTGGCGCGGGGTGTGGTGATTTAGCGTGATTCTGGGCGGATTTGTGAGAAATGACCAAAAACGCTTTTTTTTGCGCTTTTTTCTGGGCGCTTTTGATCTGGTTCTGCTACAAACTTAACGGGTTTTAAATGCTTTTAAAAAGAGTTTTATCCTTACCCGTTTTCCTCAATTTGTTCTCATCTGTTGTGTTCGGTTTTGTTGTGGTTATTGCTGATTAGCTAACAGCACACGCCCCGCCAAAACGAGGCGCTTATGCTGATTTCTTGTTTACAGGCTTAGTTTCTTGCTCCGGTGTGACGGGAACGCGATCACCTGGTGTTCCAGCACAGAAAATGGCTTTGGCGCGGCGCAAAATCTCTTTGTCATTTTCCTCATCGCCAGCTAATGCCATGCAAACAGCGTCTTTAAGCGATTGCCTGATGTTCAGGCTTTGAATGGCCTTTCTTTGCTCCTCAAGTTCGCTATCGGCTTGCTTAGTTTGCCTGGTGGGTTGCTGTAGGCGTTCCAAGATTCCTTTAATGCCCATATCGCATATTGCACTTATCAACTGTTCCTTATCTTCTGTGGACGCTCTTTTCAATAACTCGTTAACTAGCTCGTTTGTAATATCGGGAGAAGGCTGCGCTGTTTGATTTGATAGAGAACTTTCTTTGGCGATGGGTTCCTCACCGTAAGCGAGCCAATTTAAGCTCACTTGTTCTTTATCTGAGATAAGGCAAGCTATTTTAAAAGAAGGCTCTGTTCCTTTATGAATGTAGTTGTTTAAGGTTGAAGGGGGGATTCCCCAATCACTCGCAGCAGTTCTGACACTACGGTTACCTATCAGCTTTACTAAACGCTCTCTGAAACTTTCTTTTCCCCGGTCGACAAAAGAAAAAGCATCATCATTTCTAGTCATTTTTTCTTTCCTCTATAACTTATTGATTTTAATTACAAAAACCATATAAAGACCAAAAGCAAAAAGAAAATACAAAGAAAGGGCTATTTTTGCTTTACATGAGCTATATATGGATCAATACTTATATCCGAAGGGATAACACGGCGGTGTTATCCGCACGGATAACTTTTAAGGGTAACCTAATGATGGTTAGAAATGAAGTAATGAACAAAGACTGGCACCGCGAGTACATCGTTGCCGCTGTGCACACCAAAGGTTTTACATTGCGTGAACTTTCTGAACGCGCTGGTCTAAAAAAAGACTCTTTAAAAAATGCACTGTATCGCTCATGCCCTAAATATGAACGCATCATAGCCGATGCTATTGGTGTGGAACCTGCGGAGATCTGGCCAAGCCGGTATGCCAGTAAGGCGGCGTAATGTTTTATTCAGCCAATGAGCTGGCCGGTCTTCCTGGTTTGCCCGGTACAGTTCAGGGGGTGCGCTGGACGCTCAATCGGATCACAGAGACGCACCCGGAATGGAAGCGCAAGCGTGAAGGCACCAAAGCATTCGAGTATCACATCGACTGCCTGCCCGCTGAAGCGCAGAAAGTTTTACGTAAGCGCCTGACCCATCAGGTCCTGGAAGATACGCAACTGCCCGCCGTGGTTGAGCAGAAGGCAGTTAAAAACGTCGCCGTTCGCGATGAACTGGAGGTGATGGTCAAATGCCCGGAACTGGCATTACGCGAAGTCCAGGCACTGACTGACAAGCAAAAGGCCATCGCTGATGCGCGGATATTGCTGGCTACTGAAGTGCATAAACTGCGTGAATACGCCGGAATGACAAGGAAGGCCGCGTTAAAGCACATCGTTGATGGTGTGCGCATGGGGGCGTTACCTGACCGCATTATCGAAGCAGCTAATACTGCAAATGCACGTCAGGGAAAGCGAACCGGTGTCAGCACAGGCAGCCTGGATAGTTGGTACTCCAGCTGGGTGATGGCGCGCGGTGATGCCAATCAGTTACTGGCGTTACTGGCTCCCGGTCATCATAAGGGAACACCGTGGGAGCAGGTCTGGTGGTTGAGCGATTTCTTTATGTTCTATCGCTCATGGAAGCGCCCGACCGTTGAATATGCGTATCGCGAGTTTTCAGCCTGGTGGCATGAAAAACACGCGAACGATGCGGGAATGCTGGCGGCACTGCCTTCAGTTCACGCAGTAAGACGGGTGTTAAGCAGCGTCCCGGTGATTGTTAAAGAGCGTTTCCGCTCCACAGGTTCAGCCTGGCGTTCGCTCAATCCCTTTGTGCGGCGCGAGTGGACATCATTACCGGTTAATGCGGTATGGGTCGGGGATGGTCACTGTATGAAAATGACCGCGTTTAACCCCCTGACCGGCAATATTTTCCGGCCAGAAGTGACGCTGGTTATGGATGCAGGACAACGCTTTATTGTGGGCTGGTCACTGTCCCTGTCGGAGAACGTGATAGCCGTTGCTGATGCGTTACGTTACGGCATGGCACAGCACGGGATACCGCTGATTTATTACTCCGATAACGGGGGCGGCGAAAAAAACCTGGTGCTTGATGCCGATATTACCGGGATTCTGCCCCGTCTGGGTGTGGAACATCACACGGGGATACCAGGTAACCCGCAGGGGCGCGGGGTGATTGAAAGGGTTAACAAGGAAATACCCAAAGACGTGGCCCTGAGTTTCCAAACGTACTGCGCAAGGGATGCAGACAAGGAAACCGTAATGATGCAGCAACGGATTATGCAGTCAGCCATTAAGGCCACCCACAAAGGGAAAGAGCTGACAAAACGGCAGGTTAAGGCGAGGGATGAAATCCCTACCTTTGAGCAACTGATGGCAGCCATAGAGCTGGAGGTCAGACGCTATAACAACCGGCCACACAGCAGCCTTCCTCGCAAAGAGGATGGCGAGCATTACAGCCCGGCAGCGTATCGCCGGAAACTGATAAAAGAGCAGAATGTTGAAATTGATTTCCTGTCGCCGGAAGAACTGCATGAAATGTTCAGGCCGGAAGTGACGCGCAAAACATTTCGCGGGGAAATTCAGTTATTCAACAATATTTATTACTCATATGATCTGGCCGCAGAGCACGGGAATGAAGTCAGGGTCAGTTACGATATTCATGATGCAAACAGCGTCATTGTCCGGCGGGCTGATGGCTCTTATATCTGCGATGCCATCTGGAACGGTAACAAGGTTGATGCCTTCGCTAAACCAGTTATCGAACAAAAACTGGAGAAACGCGTCAAGGGCCGCATTGCACGGGCCACGCAGAAAATCGAAGAGGCTAAACGCGAGCTTACCCCGGCCATTACGCAGAAGCCTGACTTTAATCTGGGATATGGACTGGAACGCCTGGAGAAAAAGGAAAAAGAAGAACTTTATTTATTCGCATCTGAACGCGAACGCAATTTAAAGAAAAACGGCACAAACAACCGTTAATTTAAAAGGTATTTAATTATGAGTTTAATTACGCAATTAAATGACGTAATGGCCCGTCGCGGCTATACGCAAACCCACGTCGCCCGTGCTATTGGTCGTAGCAGCGCCGTTATCAACCAGTATTTACAGGGTAAATATCAGGGCGATATGGCTGATATTGAAGAACGCATTTCTGCCTTTGTGACCCGTGAGCGGGAAAAGGAAAACAGCCGCCGTATTAAAGCGAAATTTGTTGCCACCGGTATGGCTGCCAAAGGACTGGAGGTGTTGGCCTATGCTCACCTGGAATGTGAAATCTGCGTACTGTATGGCGCGGCAGGTCTTGGCAAAACAATGATTCTGCGTGAATACGCCGCCAGAAACCGGGATGCGGTCCTGATTGAAGCCGACCCGGGCTATACAGCCAGAACACTGCTTGAGGAGCTGTGCCGCCAGCTGGGGGTAAAAGTTCGCGGCAATATCCACGAACTGATTGATGCATGTGTGCGAGAACTGCGTGATTCCGGTCGCCTGCTGATGGTGGACGAGGCTGAACTGCTCCCCTATCGCGCACTGGAGGTTCTGCGCCGTCTGCATGACAAAGCGGGTATCGGGATTGTCCTGGCGGGTATGCCACGCCTTCTGATTAACCTCAAGGGACGTCGCGGTGAGTTCGCCCAGTTATACAGCCGTGTGGCGCTGGCGCTTAACCTGGGCGATACGCTGTCGCAGGAAGATTTTAACCAGATAGCTACCGGGCTGATGCCGGAAGCAGCAGAACCGGAAATCAGCGAGGCGCTCTACGCACGCTCACTGGGTAATGCCCGCCGCCTGTTCAAACTGGCTCGCGGTGTGTACCGGATTTGTGATATCAGCGATGCACCGGTCAGTGTGCAGGCCATTGATAAATTCGCAGAAATGTTAATTCACTGATGGAGAACAAGATGATGGACAAGCAGACCATTAACGCCGTCCGTTCCCGTGCCCGTGTGGCCATCCACACCACCGGCGGTCGCGTAACTGGGCAACATCACCGTTTACCTGTGGTTTATGCCTGCCCGCCCGTGGGCGGCCCTGTATGGCCGGTAACGGAAATCATCCAGACATTCAGCGGCCTGCGCCGCGTGGTGAAAACGTCCTGTATCGACGGCTGCACCGTCGTATGGCAATAAGAGGAAATCAGAATGGCGGTTAAGTTAGAAGTAATTATCTATACCGATGAAAAAGGCTGTGTTTTAACCCAGACCACGGGGAGTTATTCGAAGGACGGAGCTTCCGAAAAGGAGTTTCAGGTGGCAACAAGATTACATGATGCTATCAAGGAAACGCTCAGAAATGACTATAACGGCGTGAATCTTTTTTCTGAAAATGTTGCGCCTCGCGCACATAACACACATTAATCTGTAAATATCACTGAGGTAATTTAATTATGACGACTGAAAATAAAGTTAAGCAATATACAAAAAATAAAGTGCAGGAAGGCTACTGGGTTGATGCCCGTGGTGTGATGACGCCTGAAAGTCTTATCAAAGATATTGACCGCGACCGTGAGCAGCTGGTCGGTGAGCTTGTGGAGATGGTGATTGCTGCCTCTGCCTCACTGCGTGAACTGAAACTGCGTGCGTTTGGTGATATTCAGGCATTTATTGACCTGTCGGCGGAGAAATACGGCGCTGTGAAAGGCGGTAAAAAAGGGAATATCACACTTTACAGCTTTGACGGGCGTTACAAGATTCAGCGCGCCATGCAGGACCGTATCGCGCTTGATGAACGCATTCAGACCGCGAAGGCACTGATTGATGACTGTCTGGCTGACTGGACGGAAGGAGCGCGCCCTGAAATTAAAGCCATCATCAGTGAAGCATTCAGCACGGACAAGGAAGGCAACATTAACACCGGGCGCGTTCTGGCTCTGCGTCGTCTCGATATTACGGAGGAACGCTGGGATAACGCCATGAAACTGATTGGTGAAGCCGTCCAGGTAATTGGCAGCAAAAGCTATATCCGCGTGTATGAGCGCGTCGGTGATTCTGCTGAATACCGCGCAATCCCGCTTGATATTGCAGGGGTTTAACATGCATCAGGATATCAAAGAGTACAGGGCCGGGAACCGTTGCGCAGCGTATTCGCTGGGCGCGTCCAGAGCAGAACAACGCGGCGATTATGCCGAAGCTGAAAAACTGTGGCGTAAGGCAGCACAAAGCCCGTGTAGTACCCTGCGCCGCATCTGGGCGGAACACCGGGCAGAGTTCTGTGCCAATGCTCACCTGAAAAGATGGAAGCCGCCTCATGAACGCGAAACGCTTTAATCAGCTATATCCGCCAGGGACTCGCTTCATGCACATTGCACATCGGGCAGTGCGTGGTGGTCGGGTGGTAAAAACTGTTGCACCTGCCAGAGATTTTAAATGTGGTTGTGTGGTTGAAATTAATGTCGAGCCTTATTTCGTTAAAGTCGAAACACTGAAAGCACCGCATTAATTTAATTTGTTTTTAATTGTTATTTAAAACAGGCGTAAACCCGCAGGGGCTGGCTTACGCCTGAATCTGAGGAAGTTTATTTATGAATATTGCTAAGCAAAAAAAATTCGCCCGCGAAATTAATCTGACAATCGTTTGTTTTAATCGTCTTGCGACCAGTTCTCAATCGACAGCAGATGTTCATCCAGCGCCGCAGCCAGAACGAACTCCCCACGTTCCTGAAGGCCGTGCTGGAAGTTGCGTAATTCAGAATCCAGGGCGCTGAGGTTCAGACAGCCATTTTCTGAAAGCTGTTTAACCAGAAAGCTCCACGCAGCTTTGTTAGCAGTAATTGCTGCCGCAATTTCATCATCAATCATTTTTTAACTCCTGATTGGGTATGTTGGGGCAGCGATTATGACAAGTGTTTTGTGGTTATAAGTTGATCAAAAACAATGAGTTACAACCATGAAAGATAAATACATTGCCAAAATCAAAAAACTGTTACGCCTTGCCAGAGGAACATCAAGCCCGGAAGAAGCCGCTAACGCTATTGCAAAAGCCCAGGCTTATATGCGCCAGCATGGTATCAGCGAAAACGACGCGGAATTGTTCGACATTCAGGAAGCTGCCAGCGCGGGTGCGCCGAGTGACGCCAGTACGCCGCCGCGTTATATGCACATCCTGTGTGACCTGGTCTGTAAAGCCTTCGGTGTCGAGTGTTACATCTCCGGCGAATACCGGGCTTCTGGTTCACTCAAACGTTACGTGCGTTTTTATGGTCCTGACAGCCGCCCGGAAATCGCGGCTTACGCGTTTGATGTGCTTTCCCGTCAGATGATGGCAGAGCGCAAGAAATATCAGGATAAACACTGCAAACGTTGTGGTCCGTCCACGCGGGTAGCCCGTGGCGACCAGTTCTGCGAAGGCTGGGTCTTTGGTGCCCGTGATGTCATTGCGGTGTATGACGTCTCCCCGGAAGAAAAAAGCCGCCTTGAGCTTTACAGAAAGAACCTGCACAGCACTAAGGGACTGCGCGACGGGGATATGCGCACAGCTAAAGCGTGTCGGGGTGCAGAGTTTGCCGCTACTGCCGGTTTTATCGCCGGGAAGAACGCCAGGCTGCATCAGGGGGTTAATGGTCAGAGCAACAGACCGCTGGCACTGGGGAGGGTGTAACGATGGCTTTTAAACTTCTTAGTGTTACCGAAGCAATATACCAGCCGCCCGGAGAACGCCACGAATACAGGATGAATGACGGTAGCGCGGTGGTTGAGTTCCCCGGATATCCGGGGGCTTCCCGGTGGCGGTTCTATGACAGTGTGGGACGTCGGATTATTAAAAGAACCGTGCACAACAATATGAAGGCTGCCGTAGAACGTCATAAGAGAAGGTTTAACTGCAAATGAAAATTGAATTTTATGACCATGGGGTCACCGCAACTATCACTATTTCTTGTTGGTTCTGGGAGTTCCACCGTTACTTCAGAGTTGTAGATGCTGCGCTGTTTGTTGCACCGGGAGCGTTACATCACAGTGGAATCGGTATTGTTATGAACACTGTCATCAGCGGTAAAACGGTCCCGATGTTGCGGGCGTTTAAAGTGGCAAAACAGGAGGCTGGCAATGGTCATTGATAAAACGATAACGATAGATGTAGCCATGAATACAGGTCTGGCGCTTATCGGTTATGGCTATATCACTTTTATGTCATTCAGGTGGTTGATTTCTTCGCTCTTTAAGCAGCGTGAAAAACATCGTTGTAAAGACAAGCGCGCGAAGGCGCTAAATGCGTTTAATGACGCTTTTGATATTGACCATATGCAACAGGGCGACCCCGCACGCGTAATTACCCGGGGAGATATCGTAATTCTTGTGTACCGGAATGAAAAAAATGAACAGGAGACAACCAGTGAGTCAGCAAACCAGAATAAGCGATAAGAGTCTGACCAGACTGATTGCCGATGCGGACAAGGTGCTGGAGCGGAACTCCCCCGTTGCCGATGAGGAATGGTGGCAGGATTTCCGGGCTGCAATGCTGGAACTTCAGGAACGTCGTCGGGAGGTGTTGAAGTGAGTGAATTAAAGTGTCGAATTAATGGCAATCAGATAGAACCGTGTGCGGTACTGGCAAAAGCACTCGAATATGGAAATCCAGCCTTTAAGAGTAAAGGCATATTTATCCCGGAACGCGTGAATATAAACACCGGCGAGCCAGGCTTAGACATTGCTCAAATTCACTCCGGCCAATATGTCGGTCGTGGTGTTGCCATGTGTTTTTGCCCGTTCTGTGGTGAAAGTCTGAAAACATGGAAAAAGGAGGCAACCAGTGAGCGAGATTAACTATCAGGCACTGCGTGAGGTGGCAGAGGCCGCGAAGGGGGATACGACGTGGCAGAACCTACAGGCTTTTCATGCTGCGGCTACGCCGGAGGTTGTGCAGGCGTTGCTGGATGAAAACGAAAGACTGTGTCGCGATCTGATAGCTCGTAATGGTGAGATTGAAGGGCTTCGGGAGTGGGCAGAAGAACTGGAGGCACGGGAGGTGGCTTTGCCAGTAGCGTCATGCATTGTTGAAGATGGATGCATGTGTGTTGATGGGTTCAGTGAGTATGTAGGTCACTCGCTATCTGATGGAATGCATGAGCTTTATGCTGCCCCGCCAGCGTCGGTAGTGCCGGAAGGACTAGTTAAAGCAGTGCGTTTCTATGAACAGGTATCGCTACACAGACCGGCGAACTGTCCGATGGTCTGGTTTTTAACGGCACCATTCATAAAAACTTTGAGCTGCGTCTGCCGGTCATGCGTGATAACGGGCAGGCACTGGAAGAAACTGAAGAACGCTTTCAGACAGTGGACGGCTTCGCGGCGGATTATTACTACCGCTGTGCGGTAATGGCGGCAACGCTGGTCCGTCTGGGGGATATTCCGCAGGAAGAACTGACGGCGGAGCTGTTGCACGACAACATGACGCCGGAAGATTTTAATATTCTGCTGGCATCACGCAACGTCCTGAAGGTAAAGCGGAGCGGCGGGAATCCCGGCTCGCCGGACTCCGGCTCGCAGTCCTTATCCTCGGGCGCTACGGAATAACTGAAGAACAAATCATGACCATGAGCCGTCCCGAGCTGGACGGCTGGCTTGCCGCCGTTGACAGGCTGAACGGCGGCGGCTCAGGAAGAAAGGACACCTCACAGACCACCCGCCAGTCATTTAAATCCCTCAGAAAGAAACGCAGAAAAGGTAAACAGAAAAATGGCCGGTAATTTCAAAGTTGGCATGACCCTGACTGCGAAGGACGAAGCCTCGCAGGTTCTGGAAAAGGGACAAAAACAGGTTATCAAAGCCACCGAAGGTGTAACAAAGGCAACCCGGAAGGCAGGCGCAGAGCAGACGCGTACCGGGCAGGAAAGCGTTAACAGCACGAAAAAGGCGGCAAAAGAGATACAGCGTGCCGCCCGTGCCCGGGAAACGCTCGGTATTCGTGCAGAACGCGAGATCCGGCGTGAAATTTATCAGACGGTTGCCAGCTATAACCGTCTGGCCCGCGCCGGTTTTGAATCTGCGCAGGAGCAGGAGCGCGCCATGCAGGCCACCCGGGAAAAAGCCCGGGCACTCAAGCGTGAACTGGATGGCGTCACTCAGGCTCAGATGAAGATGGCGAAAACGCCTGTTATCCCTGAACGGGGGCGTTTTGCCCGTGCGGCTGCATTTGGCGGGAATGCCGTGACAATAGGCGGCGGAATTATGGCAGGGGCCGCCATTATGACGCAACCAGTCAGAAATCAAATGAGTTATGAACGTCAGCTCAGCATGATGGCGAACACGGCGTTCAGTGATGGTGGTCTGGAAGGCAGGCAGTTTGGGCGTGAAAAGCTGAAAAACAGTATCCGCGCGGCGGTAACGTATGGTGGCGGAACGAAAGAGGATGCAGCTGAAGCAATGAATGAGATGTTGGCCAGCGGCGCTTTTTCCTGGGATACCGCGAATAATCTCTTACCGCAGATTATGAAATTTGCTACTGCATCCGGCGCATCTCCACGCGATCTGGTCACTATGGCGGCCAAAGCTAAACAAACATTTGGACTGACAGATGACGACCTCCCGGCCATGTTTAATATGGCTGTCGCAGCAGGTAAAGCGGGTAATTTTGAGCTACGGGATATGGCGGAATATCTTGGACCTCAGATGGCGTTAGCTGGTAACGCCGGAATGAAAGGACTGGATGGACTCCAGAAATTACTGGCATTTAATGAGGTCGCAGGGATTGCCGCAGGCAGCAGCAGTGAAGCAGGTAATAACGTTGTAAACCTGCTGGCCAAACTTTTCAGTAGTGAATCAGCAACAAGGGCGAAAAGCATCACGATTGATGGCAAAGGTATTGATCTACCTGGTACGTTGACCCGAGCTATGGAAAACGGCATTGATCCGATAGAAGCATTTTCACGCCTCACTGATAAAGTCACCGCGAACAACAAACAATATCAGGAGCTTCAGAAGCGTCTGGCAGCAACAAAAGACAAAGGCCAGCAGGACAAAATCCTAGAGTCTATGGCGAAAATTCTTGAGGGGTTCGGTGTTGGTGAGCTTGTTGGTGATATGCAGGCACTGAAGGCAATCCTGGCTTACTGCACCTTTAAATACCGTTAACAGCATGATTAAAAAAGCCCAGACAGTGCGTGCCACACTGGTGAATACCCTGCTGTCGTTCAAAAGTGATTTTGTCTCCACTGTCGATAATATCGTGTCACTGGCAGGCGAACCCGGAAAATTTATCAATGGACTGGCAGAGGTGCTGGAAATCCACACATCAGATGTCGGGCAACCGGTGCCGGTTCTGCAACGTGTTGATTCTGCCACCCGGACCGGGTTGGCAGGAGAGACGACCGTCGCCAGTTCTGCGACAGTGATGAACTGCTGGAATAAGGTCATCACTGATATGGATGAATTTGTTGCGCTGCCTGTTGCCCTGGTCAGTGGCGATAAAGTACCGGAGGTGGTACTTCCTGCGGATGCCTCGCCAGACGATGTGCAGGATGTGAAAGCAGTTTACGCAACACAGGCCGCATCTGAACTGGCCAGTGTTGCAATGGCGATACTGGTTGATGATGCGCAGTCAGAACAGCTTATACCGGCGGATATCGGGCGACTGGTCGGGGATGTGCGCACCCGCTTACAGGCTGCCATCACGCTGTTCCGTGAACGCTATGAAGGCGAACGCGAACGGATAACCGAAACCGCATCACCGCTGGGGCTGATGTACCCGGAAATCATTCAGAGCATGAAAAACGTGGCGGCATCCGTGCAGGATGTCGGCCTGCTGGTTCTGTCACGCCGCCCACCGCTGATGCAGAAACAGGTGCAGGCGGACAGCTGTCTGCTGTTGCTGGCGTGGCAGTGGTACGGTGATTACAGTCGTGCGGCAGAACTGCAACGTCTGAACCCGCAGCTGCGTGACCCGAACAACATAACCGCCGGGGTGGTCATTAATGCCTACGCAAAATAACGAAGACAAAATCAGCCTGGTCATTGCCGGAAGGTCGCATTCTGACTGGAACAGTTATCGTATTGACAGCGATTTCCTGAAAGCTGCCGACGGCTGGCAGCTTCAGCTGGGGCTGCCTGAAAAGGTGTTCCCGGCGGATATCGTCCGGGGCGCACAAATCCGGTTGCAGGTGGGAGACGAAACGGTGCTCAGTGGGCGCATAGACAGCGTGCGCCGCAGTGTATCCCGTCAGAGCTGCACGCTGACCCTGTCCGGGCGTGATGATGCCGCCATCCTGGTGGACTGTGCCGCGCCAGTGTTCAGCGCCAACCAGCTGACGCTGGACGAGGTCATCGACAGGATTGTCAGACCGCTGGGGATACAGCGCATCCGTATTCAGGCGTCCGGTGTGTCACGTAATGACAAAGTCGTTATTGAGCCGGGGATGCGTGCGTGGGATGCACTGGCCAAAGCTGCCGCCGGTCGCGGCTTATGGCCGTGGTTTGAGCCTGACGGGACGCTGGTTGTGGGTGGCCCTGACTACACCACCACGCCGGTGGATACGCTGATTCTGAAGCTGAACGGCACCGGGAACAACGTGATGGAGCTGGACGATACCCGGTCCATTAACGGCTGTTTCTCCGAACTTACTGTGCTGGCCCAGAGCCACGCCCGCCGCGCAGACAGCAAGAAACAGGTGGCCGTGGTGCCGCTGGATATCTGGAACGAGGACGGCAGCGTGCGCACATTGTCCGGGCAGGACAGCGGTAATACGGACAGTGGCCAGACAGGCATTCATAACATGAAAGCCGTTGCCACCGACCCCACCGTGGATTATTACCGCCCGCAGATAATCACCCAGGGCGACACCAGCAATCTGGAGCAGGTGAACTGGCGCGCAAAAAAAATGATGAGTGATGCCCGCCTGTCGGGGCTGGATATCGTCGCGCTGGTTGCAGGTCATCGCACGGCAGATGGTGTTCTGTGGCAGCCCGGCCAGCGGGTGCGGATTGTCAGCGAACTCCACGGCATTGATGCCATCTTTTTCCTGATGGGGCGTGAGTTCAGCGGAGGCCGAAACGGGCAGACAACCCGGCTCCGCTTTAAAGAGGACGGCGTGTGGATACCTGATGCCTTCCCGCGCGAGAAGAAACGCCATCACCGCAGGGGCAAAAAGAAAAAAGAGGTCGCCATTGTTAAGGTCTGGGAGAAATGATGTGGGACAAAGTTAATCAGCGCGTACAGCAGGCACTGGCCGCCGTTCGCCAGGCATTCAGGGTGGTGACCGGTACGGTGGACAGTTCGACCAAAGTACAGCTGCTTCAGCTTAACGGGCTGGCAGGCGAACAGCTGGACGGTGCGGAGTATTTTCAGCATTACGGCCTCACCACATCCCCGCCGCCCGGCTCAATGGGTATTGCCGTTCCGCTGAACGGCAATACCTCTCATACTGTCGTGGTGGCCACAGAGCACGGCGCATATCGTCTGACGGAACTGAAACCCGGGGAAGTGGCCCTGTATACCGATGAAGGCGCGAAAATCGTACTGAAGCGCGGACGGGTTATTGAAACCGAATGTGACGTTTATCGCGTGAAATGCAAACGCTACGAGGTTGAGGCAGAGGAGAACGCCACATTCACGACACCGTTACTGACAGCCAGTGACAGGCTGACGGTGGAAGGCAAAATCACCGGCAACGGTGGCATGGCCATCAGTGGGGGCAAGGGATACACTGCCACCTTTGAAGGCGATATCAACCATGTGGGTGGAGTGATTACCTCCGTTGACGTCACCATTAATGGCGTTAAAATCGGAACGCACAAACATCCAACCCCACACGGCATGTCTGACACGCCGGTTAATTAAGTGCTGAACACCCTCACCTGATTCTGACCTGTCCATGCTGCCAGACTGGCGGCATGGACCAGACGATTTCACCTGCAACCGGCGACTACGAACGCCGTCGGATTTATACCCTTCATAACGCGGTTTATCTGCGACTGGCGACGCCGCTTGGCAGTTACTGGGCGGATGCGTCGCTGGGGTCACGCCTGCACGAGCTGAAGCGGGAAAAAGACGTTTCCCGTGTTCATAAGCTTGCGGCGCAGTATGCCAGCCAGGCACTTCAGCCCCTGCTCGATGACGGGCGGGCAAAATCCATTACCGTTGACACAAAACCGGGGCAGCGCGGCTGGTTGTTGCTGTTAATCACCGTCACGGATAACGCGGGCACACCGCAGACGTTTGAACACCTGTGAGGATTATGTAATGCCGTTTCCTGTTCCGGGCGTTGCTGAAAACACAGAACGCCAGCTACGTGATATCGCTAACGCCCTGCCGGGCGAAACCATCGACACCGGCGCTGACAGCGATTACCGCATTCGTGCAAATGCCGTATCCGGCGTGGCGGACGGACTGTATATGCATCAGGGGTGGATACTCCGTCAGGTGTTTCCTGATACGGCAGACCCTGAATATCTGGAGTTGCACTGCCGCACGCGCAATGTTTTTCGTAAAAAAGCAACGGCCTCATCCGGTCCGGCAGTGATTACCGGCACACCCGGTAAGACGCTGCCAGCCGGTGCGGAAATTCGTGGTGAAGGTGTCAGCGTGGCCACCGCAGCAGACTGCACCGTCGGTGATGAAGGCAGCGCAGAGGTGACGGTAAAAAGCACTGCCACGGGTGCACAGACGAATGCATCCACGACGCAGACGGCAACGCTGGTCAGCCCACCTGAAGGCATCAACAGCACGGTGACGATTAAATCCCTGACCGGCGGAACGGACAGGGAAAGCGACGCCGACCTGCTGGCGCGTTATCTGGATATTCTGCGCAGGCCGCCCGCTGGCGGTAATAAATATGATTACAAACGCTGGGCGCTGGAAGTGGATGGCGTTACGTCTGCGTATGTGGAGCCGTTGCGTCGTGGACTGGGGACGGTTGATGTGGCCATTACGTCAGCCAATGACCTCCCTTCGCAGGAACTGATTAATGCCGTGCTGGCACATATTGAGGAAGTCCGCCCGGTGACAGCGAAGGACACGATGGTGCTGGCCCCGACGAAAAAAGCCGTTGATTTCGTTGTCCGGGTAAAAACCAGTGGTCTTACTGTTGAACAGATAAAACCACAGATAACTGAAGTTATCACGGATTTTATGAACCGGCTGGAGCCGGGGCAGGAATTAATTATTTCACAACTGGAAACTCAGATTTCATTAATTTCTGGCGTCAGTGACCGGCGAATTATTATGCCGTCAGATAATGTAAAAGCAGTTGTCAATGAATCCACATGGGAGTGGCTGCGTCCGGGGAGTATTGATATCCAGCCATTTCCCCGGGAGAGTTAATACATGAATACGGTTGATTTATTTCGTGCCATGTTACCACCGGTCAGCTATGACCCGAACGGGAAATATATTTCAGCAGAACTGAACGCAGAAGCAGCCATTATGGATGAAGTAAAAGCGTCAGCTGCACGAGTGCTTGCATCTGTCACACCATTTTACGCATCCATGACGCTGTCTGACTGGGAACGAGTGTATGGAGTAATACCCCGCGACGGTGCCACACAGCAGGAACGCCGAGAAAATATTCTTATAAAGATGGCTGCAACTGGTGGGTTATCTATCCCTTATTTTAAACAACTTGCAGCCAGCCTCGGGTACACCATAACAATTACTGAACTTCATCCATTCAGAGCGGGGATAAACCGATGTGGTGATCGTCTCTATATAACAGATGTCCGATGGATTTGGCAGGTTAATGTCACAGGAAGCAGAACGCCAGCCTACAGATTCAGAACCGGAGTATCTGCTGCCGGGGAGCCGTTACTTTCCTTTGGTGCCCCTGTACTGGAAGAAACATTTAAAGACCTTAAACCCGCTTTTACTTATTGCCATTTCACATATAAGGAGGAGCAGTAATGCAAAATCTGATGCCCCCGATAAATACACCGGATCAATTGTTTCATGATGGTGACCCCACTCAGGGGATAGAAGGAACCCTCGTGACTGCTGGTTATTTAAACAATCAGCAGGGGGCAGCCCGTGATTTACAGCAGGAACTCCTTAATGTTCTTGGTGGTGCACATATTCAACCTGACCCCAAAAAAACGGATCAGCTACTTACCGCGCTTCGCGCGTTGCTGTTAAGCCGCAAAAATCCGTTTGGCGATATCAAATCGGACGGCACAGTACCAACGGCTCTCGAAAACCTTGGTTTGGGAGAAG
>ERZ1034680.61-NODE-61-length-81818-cov-34.746536_pt1 | contig 81818 bp, 98 predicted proteins | sample MGYA00520639_ERZ1034680 | MGnify/ENA primary metagenome ERZ1034680 (study PRJEB33766, sample SAMN09781760) | gut metagenome | biome: gut microbiome | host: Homo sapiens | place: Madagascar | study: EMG produced TPA metagenomics assembly of the PRJNA485056 data set...
ATAATAAGTGATTAATTTTTATGTAGTTGTGTCCAAAAAGTGTTGACTACTGCAGTAGCGGTCAGGCAGGAAAGCCCGTACACGCCCATCCATTACCCGCAAAAGCCGTCGCTCCGGTGTCTGTTGAAACCAAACATTCACATTGTTATCCAGCAAATGAGGTGACTTTTCCTGCATCTTCTGATAGTAACGATAAAGAATCTGCAAACGAGAAGCAATCTCCTGATGCGCAAACTCCTTCACACCAAAGGTTTCCGGCTTTCCTCCTACATTAACATGGATAACCGACTCTCCATCTTCCGTGACAAAATCCAGACTGCGGGTATCTGCCACAAAATCCTTGCGACTCTGCCGCTGACGCTCCAATTCCCGACCTAAATCTTCCAGTGTTTTTCCTTGTCTCATGATTCTCCGTCCTTTCTTCAATGACCTTGGGACATAAAAAGAGCAGGTCTTGCGACCTGCCCAGCAAACTATCTATGTCCCCTTCTTATGTTCCGCGTATACCGCGGCTGCGAAGCAATCGCAGATACTATCACTGCTATAATATATCATTGAAAAAAGACGTTCCAGCATATTGTCATTGTATCAGCCTAAGCTCATTCTTAGATACAAATAATCAAAGATGTTGTTTAATAATCATTTGTAGTTCTCGACACCATAACATAATGATAAATAAATATAAGGGAGGAATCCATCATGATCCTTGACAAGAAAATACTTAACATCAGTGAAGTGGCCTACTTACTTGGTATAAGTGGCCGTGGTATCTATCAGCTTATCCATTCCGGCAAACTCTGTGCCTACAAGGATGAAAACAACTACGCCTGGCACATTCCTGAAGAAGCACTGCAGCATTACATGGCTACACGCCTAACGGAAACAAACCTGTCTATAGCGCCTAACCGTTAAGTTATTATTCAACAACACCTCAACATTTAAATAAAAATACTTAGGAAAGGTTGTATCATCATGAATAATGACTACACAGAATTGCTAATCGTAGAGGAGCTTTGTAATCTACTAAAAATAAGCCCTACTGCTGCTTACCGCCTCGTATCATCCGGCGAGCTAAAATGCTTCCGCATAGGACGTGTCTGGCGCATTCCTCGAGAATGCGTCAATGAGTACATAAAAGCACATAGCTATCAACACGTCACTTAAAAAATATTGGACTTGGCATTGCGCCAAGTCCAATATTTTCAGAATATAATATAAAATCCAATCACCACAGCTCTAAAAATATGTACCTAGTCAGATGATATCGAATTTGCGATGAAATTTTTCTTTCCCCATAAACAGAAAATATAACATATCAAGCAGACTGAAAATCACACACCATGGAGTAAGCAGGCCGGCAATGGCCGCAATCAGAAAACAAAATCCAATCTTCCAGGATTTGAGGTAAAAACGGTGAACTCCGAAAGCACCTAGAAGTAATGCTAGAACTACAGTTATAACCTTGCTCTTGTGCTTCTTGGTATGCGGCTGCGCTTCTTGTGCTGCAACAACTTCATATCCAGCAGTTTGTACTTCTGCAACTTTTTGCTGATATGCAGGCAACAAGCTATGTATTTCCTCGTATTTTGCCTGCGATTCCTGAGTCAATTTACCCTCCGATGACAACATTGGAGTATCCAGTACAGCCTTTACAGCACCGGCCAAGGATCGAGTAACGGCTATAAGCTCTTTTTCGCGTTCTGAAAGTTTTTTGACATTTACTTTGCTGCTAGCGAAAAAGCCGCTGGTCTTTTTATTCACCATATCCGTCATCATTCCGCTAGCGGCACCGAAAAGCATATTCAGTTCTTGTAGCAATGATTGGAACATATCAGCATGCTGAGCAATAGCATTACAGGTAACGACAACAGTTTCCATTTTTTCTGCTTGTGCCTGTGCCTCAGACAAGGTAGATTGTGCTTTATCGAGATTAGCATGCGCTTTATTGCTGGCAGACAGCCCTGAAAACATCAAGGCTGGTCCCGCAATTGCTGCTAAGGGAGTAGCGGCCAAACCTACTGTTGCAGCTGAACCGGCTAAACCTCCTGCTAAGGTAAATTCTCCAGCTACTAATGTAGCACCTGCACCTGAAGCCAGCGTTCCAACAACCGGGGCAAAACCACTAGCAGCTAAAGCGACCATGGTTCCAGCAGCAGCACCGGCAGCTGCTGTGGATAAATTATTGGCATTCACATCTGCAAGTTCGCGCATTTGAATGGCTTCCTGTTCATCGATAGTGAATCGTGATAATTCGTTTAACCCTTCAGTAGCTTGTACTTCGAGATTCTTGATTTTACGGAATGATTCACAAAACTGGCTGAATGTAGTCATCATGACCTGTTGTTTGGATTTCCCTAAATATATCAGTGAATTTTTTGTGTTTTTCTGCGCGTTTTCTAATTTGAGCTTTGCTTCATTAAAAATATGCTGGGCTTCCTCTTGCGTTTCTTTTGCCCGTTGATTCGTCTTGCTGGCCTCGCTATGTTTGCTTGCACCATAAATACCGGCAGCTACTGCAACGCCAGCTATTATAAACGGAAGTGGCATTTTTTATTCATTCTCCTATAGAATATCTGTTTCCTTACTCATTAGATAATCGTCAAATTCTGCCATATTATCGTAATGTACCTGTCCTCCTAATTTGCGGGTGATTTTATTTGCACCGGCAATAACTCCATTGGCATCACCACTTAACATTGAACCGCGGATGTTTGCCAAGGCATTGGCAAAGCATTCCTGACAATCGCTGAAATATTGCTCGACATATGTTTCGAATTCCTGTCGGAATTGTTGTTGATAGCGTATCGCTTCCTGACATTCAGCTTGGATTCGTTCACGTTCCTGCTTTGCAAGCTGACGGTTTTGTAATGTTTGCATCAGCCCTTTACAGTAGGAATCTGTTGCCATTGTCGCCACCATAGCACCAAGGGCCGCGCCTACAACAGGAATGGGAATCATGATCTGCCCGACAGCAGCACCGTAGGAAGCCGTTGCCATGCTTACACCACGTTGCCCCAAGGAAAGCATACATTCTTCCGTAGATATTTCTCCTTTGGCGTATTGCCGTAAAACGTCGCCTGCAACCATAATTCCGGTTACAACTTGCGCTGGGACATTGGCTTTACCTAGAGATTGCAATAGGGGAGATGAAGAAGAACACATTAACTTGGAGGCAACGGTCAGTCCTCCCCCCATAACATATCCAGTGGCTGCGCCTTTTCCAGTATCTTTGGCTGTATCAATCAGTGCCTCACGCACATCTTTTTCTCCAGATAATACTGTCTTGAAATTCATTATAGTGGAAATAGTTGCCGTATTGGCAACGGCATAGCCAGCAGTTTGTAAACCGGCGTGATGGCCTGTTTCTAAAGCATTACTAAAGGCTCTTTGATTCAGTTTGCTTTCGATGGCCGCCGCAGAACGCTTGCCATCGCTAATCATGCGCTTCTTCCCATTCTTTGTCAGGTGAATGCCCTTATCTGCAAGATAATCTTTGTCTTCAGCAAATTCTTGATTCGTACGGGCGCGTTTGGCATTATTGGTTTTTCTGGAAACTGTTACAAGATTATCTTTACTGTTGACAGTTTCCTTAATATCGTCAACGGTAAGGAAAGCATCTCCCTTATGTTCGTCATAGACTTTTTTTATGGGCGTTATATGGTCTCCTTCGGCCATATGAGCAGCATAATCATCGCCGTATTTCATAATGGCATCGTGACGGCGTAGTTCCAGTTTTGCCCCCGTATAAGGGTCATAGACTGGCTGCCCAGAAGAAAAGTCTTCTACCTTGATTCGCTGCTTGGCTGTTCCGTCAAACAGTGATTGGTCATAGGCTTCTGGTTTTGCATATTTTACCATAGCCTCTTGGGTTGACTGGTTGACGGAGTCATTGATGGACAGGCCAATACCCGTATTTACGATGTGCTGCTTTTTATCAGCATCTTTTTCTGACTTTTTACTCCCTGTTAAATTGCGAATCCAGCCAAACATGCTTTACTCCTTGCCAATAATCAAAGCTGTAATATTTTGCTGCAATTTTATATATTCATGAATCAAATCCAGACATTGTTTTTCTAATTGTGCATCCAAAGAAAATTGTCTCAATGCTTTTTTCATGAGTTCCTTTTCAGAAGCATCATATACTCCATCAGACATTACCAATCCGATTATTTCAAAGATAAAAATTCTGCGTGTTTTCGCATCACAGGTTGATTGAATATCAGCCAAAATATCATCCAGTGCCCTTCGTGCAGGCATTTCCTTTATGAAAAGCTCCATTTCTGCCATATAGGCTTCCATGATGCGTTCTTCTTCTGGTGCAATATTTCCATCTGCTGCAGCCATGGCGTAGGCAAATTCTAGAAATAAATACTTTTGTTTTTCAGCTAACATTGGCAGAAACATAATTATCTCCTTTTACTTGTGCTTGCAGGATTTTGCAAGCAGCGTGATTAATGGCATAGTATTCTGTACGGGGCATTTGCTGGGAAAACAACTGGTCGTACATCTTGTCGACATTACACTTCAATGGCCTATTATCATATATCTGGCAAAGATTTGTTACCGTGTCCAGATACTGGCAAATGCCATCGCCTCTATCCAAATCGCTATATAACTCGGACTGTGATAGGGAACGGCAGCAAGAACCACATCGTTGGCATTGGAACATTACATACCTCCTAGCGTACGCTTCCAATCAATCATTTAATTCATTCCACCACATCTGTTTTTCCTGCTCATTGAATGTTACCAACATAGCCATATCAATCTGAAGACCATCCGCAATATCCAGCAATAAGGAAACAGATATATTATCATTGTACTTGCCACGTTCAATGCGGCTTAAAACACTCTTACTCACGCCAATCTTATTGGCTAAATCCACTTGGTGCAAGCCACGCAATGTACGATAGTATGCAATCTTAGCACCTATTGCTTAAATATAATTGACTTTTGGACATCCACGAGCTCACCCCCATCTGCTTATTATTATCTCATATATATAATTCAAAAAGTTTCTAACACCGAACATCAGTAGCCTAAATACGAAACTCAATCATCAATACTTATTGATATCGGGCCAATAAGCATTCAAAAGCCAAAAGGGCTTAGAAAACCATCTCGAAGCCATAATTCATAATTATAATCAAACTCATTTATATCAAATTAGATTTAGTATTGCTAGTATACAATCCCTCCGTGGGCCTACGCATACTCCTTTAGAGTATGCGCAACCTTACAAAATTTCTTCATTATTCTATTTAGCTTTATGCTTCCACCTCATCGCTATCTTCCGCCAGCTTCGTGGCTATTACGATGACACTTGCTTTTTCCCCCATGGATTCGTCCGTTGTAACCCCCCAGATGATTTCTGCATCCTGATGCGCCAGTTCCTGTATGGCTGTTGTAGCTTCGTTGACTTCAATCATCCCGCCAATGGAACTGCTAGAGCCAACAATATTCATCAAGATGGCCCTCGCTCCCTTTAGCCCTTTCAAGAGCGGTGACTCTATGGCCGTTTTGACTGCCGCAAGGGACGAATTTTCACCGACAGCCTCGCCAAAGCCAATAAACGCCGTGCCGGAATTAGCCAGTATGGATTTTACATCAGCAAAATCCAAATCGACGATACCGGACTGGCCGATAATATCACCAATACTTTTCACTGTCTGATAGAATATATTGTCGGCAGCACGAACAGCTTCTTCTATAGATGTATCTTGGCCGTTAATTTCCCAAAGGCATTGGCGAGAAACAGTAATTACGGCATCGGCTTGCTCTTTTAATTTGTCAATAGCAGACGCAACCTTTGATGCTACTTCCTTTTCTTTGGCGTGGAAAGGTTCTGTTACCAAAGCCACCGTCAGCGCCCCCAGTTCTCTGGCGCAACCTGCCACCACCGCGGCGGCTCCGCTGCCTGTGCCTCCGTCCAGCCCGGCGACAACAAACACCATGTCTGCGCCCCGCAAAGCCTCAAGTATATCTTCACGGGACTCTTCGGCAAGTCCATCGCTCGTTTCCGGCTGTCCGTTAGGTCCTTGTCCCCCGGGCATTTTCTCACCAATCTGCACCCGCTTTGGGGCCACAGATTTGAGCAATGTCTCGGCATCGCTGTCAATAGCGATAAAATCCACGTTTTCCAGCCCGCGCTCTATCATACGATTGACAGGTTTAATACCGCCATCGCCAACACCCACAACCGTTATCTTGGCAAAATTATCCATAGTGGTATCTTCTAACTCAAACATCAAAATCAAACCCCTTTCTTTGATGTAGTACGCTCAAATAATTGCTTCATAATATCCGGTGTCCCGCACCAGTGATGGTAGCGGGTTGGCCATTCCTCATCTCTAGCCTTTTTCTTAGAACGTTCCCATTCATCCTTGAGCCACTCTTTCCCTTTTCGGGCAAGAAAATCCGAAAATTCGCTCATTTTCCACACATCCCTTCTTATGCGTTGACCGATAGCATCCCCTGCTTCAGCGCGGCCAGCGTCGCGTCCAGATCCTTTGTCAGCTCTACTACTTCCCCCTTGAAACGAGGACGTGCGCTGCTCCCGCAAGCCTGTGATATACGCCTTATTTTATGCGGCTTAGCTTTAGTATAGTACGGACCAACAGTCAAAAGGTTGCCTAGCAGGCAACCTTGGAATTTTTTTAGCTGTACATGGTTACTCATCCTTGGGCTTTCGCCAGTTTGTAAGCGGCTTGTGGCCCCGGAGGCATAGCTGCTCATTGATGCTGTCAACGCTGTAGATTCCCTTGGTGATGAAATACTCCACGATGAGGTCGCTCTCGTTGCTGTGGGAGAGGGTGTAGCCGGCCCGCTTAATGAATTCAGCTGTCTCTTTAAGGCCGAGATACAGGACAACGGCAAATGCCAATGCCGTCTCCTTTGACGGGTGGTAATCCTTGTCGGCCTTGATTTTCGCGAAGTGAGACTTGGTGACTCCTGCTTTGGTGTATATTTCCGCTGGTGTGAGCCCCTTCTTCTCTATAAGTTCCATCAGGCTCTCGGAAAAAGTAGGTTTCAGCTTTTTCAGCAGGAAAGCCAATGCCCATCCAGCCCCGCCGATACTCGGCTTGGTGGCATCGGTGTCAAGCCTGCCAGTGGCAAAATGCCCTTCTTTGTCCCCCGGCTTTTACTACGCTTTATAGTCTAAGGGAAAATTTGCTCCGCAAACTCTTCGATATTTTACTCAATCCCTAAAAATGGTCAAAAAAAGAGCCATGAATAATCACAGCTCAACCTGACATATATCAAAAATTTTTTCGTAAAAAATAAGGCAACAATGTATGTGTAATAATCAGCCTAACTATTTGCTCTCTGTATTCTTTCCATAATCCAACGCTTCAATAAGAACGTTAGTGCATACGGAAAAGTTATGAACTTGTCATTATAGCCAATATTCGTGTCACCCAGTTTTATCCCACGCCGAATATCTGGATAGGCATTATTATCAATCAAGGCATTCAGAGATTTTGTCGCCCCGTTCTTTGCTTTAACCTCCACAGGAATCAAAGATTCCGCATCACGGATAAAGAAGTCCATTTCCAACGTAGCCGTTCGGTTGCGGAAAAAATATAGTCCATAACCTTGTGCGACTAGCATCTGAGCCACAATATTTTCAAATAAAGCCCCTTTGTAGACCCCAAAGTTCTTGTTTTGGCGTAAATCAGCCTGAGCTTCATCATCCAGCGAAGCAATAAGCAGCCCCGTGTCTCCGTAGTACATTCTATAATTGTCCGGGTCATAGTTTCCCTTCAACGGTAATTCAGGGTGCTCCAAACAATAACAGATATTGACAATACCTGCATTCTTCAGCCAATCCGGTACGCCAACATATTCACGGCTCCTTGCCCCATGGGCGACCTTGGAAATCTGAAACTTCTTGTTATCCTTACCTAGAAATACAGGAATCTTACGATAGACGTTCAGTATCTTCGTTTGGTCTAACACTTGGGCATACTTTGTAATATCTTCCTCGTAGTCTAAAAGCAGCTGCTTTTGGATGGCCAGTGTTCCACTGTAATTACCTTTCTGGATAAACGACCACACTACCGCTGGCATGCCGCCAAGAATCAGATACTCACGGAATGCTTCACGCAATACAAACATAGCTGTACTGGGAAGCGGCTTCAATTCTTTCATGTGCTGATATATAATTTCCACCTGTTCATCCGAATATCCCTTTGCCCACAAGTATTCTTCAAAATCCAGCGGATACATCGTGATATCCTCCTTATAGCCTACGCTATTGGATTCAATCTCTTGATAGCTGATTCCCATAAGGGAGCCGGAACAAATGACGTCATATCTTCCATCCAACTTGAAAGCCTTCAGGCTGGTAGCACAATTCGGACATGCCTGAAGTTCATCAAAGAAAATCAGCGTATTGCCCGGCTCCATTTTAAGAGCAGGATTTAAAAAAGAAATGTTCCGCAGAATAGCCTCCACTTCATATCCATCATCGAAGATACTGTGGTATTCCTTTTGCAGAACAAAGTTTATGGCAATGACATTCTGGTAGTGCTGACCAGCAAAGTGGCTTATTGCCTCTGTCTTGCCTATTTGCCGTGCTCCCTTAATGATAAGCGGCATTCGTTCCTTATTTGCTGACCATTCCACGAGAATAGCATCTATTTTTCGTCTTAGTCGTTCCATCACAAAATTCTCCATGTTTTTAGTTATATAATCACAAAATTAATTTGTTTTTACCTTATTATATCACATTTTTCATCATTCATGCACATCGAAAACTTTTTACAAAGCTATTTTATAACAAAAAGTGCCCCTATTGGGACACTTTGATTATATATTAACTATTCATTTTCCATCAGGCGATATATTTCTGTACCACATCCATATAGCTCTTGAGGTGCTTATGGACTGTTGCCAGTGATACACCGCATCTTCCAGCTATCTGGCTGACATTTTCGTGATGATGGCGAATTTTCTCGTTTATCACTTGATACCGCACATAGTCCCTATCCCCTTTATTTGCTGTCTTAAAGGCTGCCTGTATCTCCATCAACGTTTCCAGCAGTTTTCTGTACTTCCGGCGCTTATCCACCAAGGAATCAAGTCACACCTGGTTATACTTCAAATTTTCCGTATGCTTGGCTACTTGGCACATTTCTTTCAGCCGTGAAGTGATACGGCTGGCCTGTTTATCATCCTTTATCCGGCCTGACTTATTCCGAATAACCAAAAGCTCCTTCCACTTCGTCCTATGGGTAGTTCCCAAATCATCCAAAATCAAGTATCTTGCCGATTTTATTAAAGGCATGATTTTGTCCTTTTGCTCCTTGCTGGGCATATCAAAGCTATCCTGCAACGTCCTGAACAGTTCAGTCAAAGACACAAACAAAACAGTGAAGCCTCTTTTTATCCGTTCATTAGCCAGTATCGAGGTTAGCTTCGTTTTCCCAGTACCACAATCACCATGAAGATACACCTTTACGGCTGGATTTTTAACGAAAAAAATGGCCATAACGATTTATAGCCCTTCTGAGCGTCGATATGTGATTTTGCTATACTTTATATGCGTGGGTGCGTTATCGTGGCTTATAGGCGATTCTACGATGAAATCAAAAATCTACGACGTTATATACAGGAATGATTACGTTGTTCATGGGAGTAGGATTACTTGAAGGAAATTCTAGAAAATTATGAATCACAGATAAAAATGAAAATGGTTAATATCGATACGGCTGTCAGTAAGAAACATCGTATAATTGTCCCAGGAAGGAATAGTTCAATATGATTTCAACTCCCTATAAGTTATTTTTACGCTTATTTGTGTCCCTAAATTCGCATTATCCGTTTTAAGGTGTCTGACGACCATTCTGAGCAATGAAACACCCTACGCAATATTTGTGTATACCTCCAGTCTTTTTTGAGTGTTATATACGATTCTAAGAGGAAAAATTTAGAAAACGGAAATCTCAAATGTAAATCTTTGATAAAATTCTTTGACAACTTCACTTCATATTATTTTAGTTTATCTTGTAATAATGTCGATATTACATTTACGAGTCTCGTTAGTAAAAACTTACGATTTTTTTGATTATGCTGTAGAGTAACACTCTCATAATCACTCACAATATTATAGACAAAAAGTATTTTTAGATACTCCTCAATTCTAATCAAAATTTCTTGATTCGTCTGCATTAAATTTAACAACTCTTTTTGTTGCTCCGATAATAATGATAAATCACTGTTTGACATTCTCATATAATTATCCTTGGCATATGTTTACTGACACAATAGAGCCATACTTTATATATTGACTTGCATCTGAAGGCTTGCCTGATAGTATAATACTCTTTACTTTCATTATATCTTCTTTTCGAATACGTATTTTGCAAGCAATATTCTCTTTAACAAGTCTATCAAGTAGAAGTTCACGTCCTTCTATTGAATCTTCATATGCGATGTCGTTATACAAAATATTAATTGAATATGGAGATTTGTTTTCATCGCAATTAAAGAAAATGTGAATGATACTACTCTTCTAACTGCTCTGCGTTATTTTTTTAAACTCGTCAATCATGTTCTAGGTAAGAAGCATATACACTGATTTCTAAATGATAAAGAGCATGGTATTTTTGCAGATTTTCAAAAGCCAAGTCTTCAAAATTAATGCTGATAATGTTCTCTTTTGGGACACATTGTTACAAGAGATATTTCTGAAACAACTCGAAAAGCGTTGACTTTCCGCAGCGTCTGACCCCGGAAACGACTTTTATAAGATTTCTGTCCTTATGGCGTTTTAAAAACTCCATATATTCTTTTCGTTCTATAAGCTTCATAACTTTATCCTCACTATGAATTCAAATCTATATTTGTTAATATAATATCATAAATATGGAATTTAATACATATTTATGATATTTTGTATTCTGATATTAGATTATAGTCTAAATAATATAAAAATATGCATGATAATTATTGTACAGAAAGAATATGGTCTATTTTTATATGAAAAAATAATATTAATCTTTACAAGCACCACCGTTACATTGTCATTGCCGGTCCTGTACAGCACCTTATTTTGATGATAGTAAAGTTGATTATGAAACTGAGTATACGGATAAACTGGTAGAAAAAATTAAAGTATACAAACCATTTAGTTTAATATCAATACATGACCACGGTACTAATTTACTACCTAGCGGTAGCGATTTTGGTTCAGCTGGGTATCGCAAATACGCTTTTGGTGTGGTAGCTTGTCATGATGGGAAAGTATTTAAGTATTCAGTAAAAAATGCTAGACTTTTTTACAGCTAGTATAATAGATAAAAAGATAGCGGAATACACGAACAGATATCCGGATTTAGATACATTGAGTATTACTTTTAAAGTGCTTAATAATTTTGCTAAATTATATGGTATAGAATGGAGGGAGCTAATATGAGGAAAATTTATTGTTATAAAGAATATCCCACACTAGAAGAAGACCTAAAAAAAAGTCCTGAGCAATTAAAAGAGGAAATTAAAAAGTTGGAAGAAGAAAATAAAAAACTTAAGGAATGGCCAAAGGTAGAATAAGAACTATGGAAAAGCATCTACTATTAACCCTTTCATGTGAAAACGGGGAATTATATAGCACAATAGATTCAAGATGAATAAAATTAGCTGATTGCACACCTAAAATAGAAGTATATGAAATGCCGTCACCTGTTCAAAATTTAGAATGTTCGTGGGAAGTTAAGTGGTATCAGATAGCATTGGTATTATGTGATGATATAGATTTAACTTAACCCGCGAGAAGTCCTTCACCTCGTAGGTGGGAGATGAAGGCGGGGATGACGAATTTACGTAAGTAATTGAGCCATACAAGGCTATAATATGATAAAATATACATAATAAAACAAAAGAAAGAAGAAGACCTGCGAAACGCGTCACGTAGCTGAATAGCGAAAAACAAGCAGTAAGCTACCAGCAGGTATTATAGGTGCGTATACCATCTACCGTGCGAAAATGGTAACATGATTAGGCGGTCAGTGCTAAGTCAAAAAGCCGAAAAGTATACAAATACCGTGGGTCGCACGGGAATCTACGCCTGTGGAGAGAGTGTAAGTCGCCGCAGTTCCTTGGAGCTGTAGTGCTGTTCTCGTTGAAGCAGGAAGCTCCCCACTCTATAGGCGGGGGTTACGTTCACAAGAAAGTGCGGTACCAGCATCTATGATGATGACAGAAAAGGAGTACAGCACTTATGGCAAGACGAAAAAACAAAGGCAATGAAAAAGGACAGGCTATCGTTAAGCTTATTATGGAGCAATATCGTCCCCAGAATAAGGATGCAATGCAGGATGCCATTAAGAACGTATTTGGCCCTATGCTAGAGGCTATGCTGCAAGGTGAGATGGATAATCTTGGCTATGATTTGGATGGGCTCAAGGATGTTTTTAGCTTGTGGATTAGCGACATCGAAGGAAAGCACCAACCGCAGCAGGAATCATGTTTGCACTAGAGCGGGCGAAAGCAGAAGCTGGGTTGGCTTAGTCCGGTCGAGTATCGTCTAACCAATGCAGCATAAAAAAAGCACAGGAGCATTATAGCTACTACGCTTAGGTCTAACTTTATGGGGTCACATCGGAACTAGTCGGTGCTGATGCTTTTTACCATAACACGAACTGTTTTATGTTGCCATGTTCTTTCAGTGATAGATGATACCAAGGACATTCATTTTTGAGGAAGCCCGATAGAGTCGTCATAATTTTGATTCCAGTGCCATCGTCGCGATACGCACACAATTTTCGCAAGAACATAACACCTTTTTCGTTTTTATTCCTTTAATATCGCCACAGATGGTTGCACCGGCTTTCGCCTTGAATTCCATCAGCATTTCTTTGGTCATCATCTTTGTTGGTGTATTGGACTGATTTAGAAGTCCTGCAGCGATAGCAGCACCGCAAAGAGCACCACACGTTGCTTCCATGCTGCCCATCCCCGCACCAAATCCGGAACCAAGAGCCAGAAGTTCCTCTTCTGACTTATTCAGCTCTTTCTTAAAGGACCGTAATACCGCCTGCGCACAATTGTAGGACTTTTTATATTCCACGGCTTTTTCTGCACGAATACTCATCGTAAATACTCCTCTTGTCGATTCGTCTCCCTTAAAATTCAACACATTCTCCATCTTCCGGCAGTACATATCCGGTAACATTGCGGCGCAGCAGATGAGCACGCATTTCGTGACGGCTGATTGCCGCATGGGCGACGTTGTTGAAATGGGTCAGATAAAGAGAAGCCTTGGGGGCTGCTTTTGCTACACAGGCAACTTCTTCATCATCCATGATCAGACGGCCATTTTCCACGGTTTCTGCCGCGCAGGCATTGAGCATGATAACCTCAGGCTGGTAGGTGGACAGGTTCTGTTCCACACCTTCATACCACACCGTATCGCCTGCCAGATACAGCGTTTTTTTGCCCTCTGCCTGGAACACCATGCCCATGGCATCTCCACAGGGGACCACCGTTCCATGACGGGCTGGAACATTGGTCAGGGTTGCCTTTCCAAAGACCTGACCATTCTTGGAAAGGACCGTGATATCCTGAAAGCCTGACTTCCGGAAAACTTCCGCATCTGCTTCATTCTGACAGATGACCGGCACCGATTTATCCAAAGGAGCACCAACGGTTCCGTCCATGGACATGTCAATATGATCGGGATGGATATGGGTAACCACATAGTAGTCAACACCAGACAGAATGGATTCAATGGATTCCGGCGTATGATATGGCATGCCAGGGATATCCGAAAAGGAAAATTGATGTTTCGGCATAAGCCATGGGTCCACCAGGAACGTCGTTCCTGCATATTCGATACGGTTCGTAGCATTGCGGATCTGTTTGATTTTCATAATGTATATCTCCTTTTCGTTGACTTGAAATTTATTGTTCCTTATGCCATAATTCTAAGCAATAACAGGTACTTACACAAGAAAATAAATGGTGTAATGACGCAACCGAATTGTTGCGCTATTATATCGTTTACCTTATTTGTCCAGCAAGGAGGTATCCCATGAATCAGAAGCAGCTCCAGTATTTTCTCGAGGTTTACCATAGCAGGAATATCCAGGCAGCAGCAGATAAACTCTACGTATCACGGCAGGGCGTTAGCAAAATGATTCGCAGTATTGAAGAGGAGCTCGGTCAGCCTCTGTTTACGCGGACATCCCGGGGGATGCATCCAACGGATTTTGCTACGGCTCTGCTTCCTCATGCCGAGACGCTGCTGAACGAATTCAGCTATATTTCCGGTATGAATACCCTGGCAGCACAGTCAAAACGTGTAGTGACAATTTATGCCCTGGATCACATCTTCGCTTATTTTTCTGCACAACTCCTGCAGGATTTCCACAGGGAACATCCCGACATAATCCTGAGCATTATAGATACCACGGATGATGCCGCCATTGAGGGACTCCTTACGAAAAAATGCAACATGGCCATCGTAACAGGACCGCTGGATAAGACGAGATTCCATGGAGATAAATTATTCTTCTCCCGTTATTGCGTGCGTATGCACAAGAATAACCCTTTAGCCCGGAAAGACTCTCTTACCTATCAGGACTTGCAGGGCCAGCACATCATTGGCAAAGGAAGAGCCTACAGCTGCTTCCGTTATCATTTTGACAAACATATCCTGCTGCAGAACATCGATGTGGACATCATCGCGGAAACGGCGGATGAGCAGCTGATTACCGATCTGGTGAAAACCAATCAGGCCATCAGTATCGGCTATGAATATTCCAGCCAGCTATTTCCGGATAAAAATATCGTCACGCGTCCCATTTCCAATGAAGGGGATGAAGGACAAGACGTTTACCTGATGACTGCAAAAGATTTCATTCTCACCGAGGCCAGCAAGATCTTCCGCAGCTTTTTGATCTCTTGGATACATCAGAAATATCCATGTATGGAAGCCATGTTGTCCGGGACCGCGAGTTTATAACGGGGCAGAATCCGACAGCGGATATTGCCCTGGTGGATGAGCTGGATAAAGCACGCTAAGCAAAATAAAAGGAATTTCTCACTAGGCTTTATGGTACTGCAGACTGGAACGTGCTATTGTTAATGCAACAATTAAATGATGGCTGTGTAGGAGTCTTGTCGCGAGGATGGCAATTATCGACGTATCTTCTCTAGTAAAAGTGCGTCTTTTTTTTACGGCAAAACTGCCGAGAGCAATTTCATCAAAGATGTGGCCTCAAAAGTTGAACGTGTGAAGCAGCATGATGAAACGAAGTTAGAGTACATGACATTGATGATAGAATTGAAACAACAACGTCGCGAGGGACAGGAAGAATAACGCAGAAATATAGCCATACGCATGATAAAGGCTGGAAAACTCAACTTGGATGAGATTGTGGAGTACCTATCATTGCCTTTGAAGAGTGTAACAGACATAAAAAATTCGATAGGCTGATTATCATTGGTGATGATTCATGGGGACGTGCTGGGATGCGTTGATGAGCTACTTTTCCGGGCTTGCACGTTGCCACGACTTAGCTTATGCCATGAAATAGCTGGCTGACAGAAAATGTGCAGTAGGTTCTGCATAAGCAGAACCTATTTTTTTAGGCAATTTATAAAAGACCATGATTAAATTATATACACCCTGAAAACTCTTTATGAGCATGTTTATAAAAAGTTTTTAGGATGTATATAATATCTAAAAAATATAATCTGATTGAATAAGAATTGTTAATCTGATAAAATAAAAAAAAGAAATATGATAAAGTGATATATGTAAATTTGATAAAGTGAGATGTATAAAATGTTAAAGGAGAATTATCGTCCAAGAATTATAGATAGTATCATAAAAGACAATCTACAAGCATTTGGCGCAGTCTGTATTGAAGGCCCTAAATGGTGTGGAAAGACATGGACGGCAGAGAACAGTTGCAAAAGTAAGTTTATGCTTGGCGACCCAACAGGTAACTTTCAAAATCGGACATTAGCCAGTTTAGACCCCGCTATGACCTTAAAAGGGGAAGCACCACGTCTGATTGACGAATGGCAGGAAGTAACAAGTATCTGGGATGCAGTGCGATATGAAGTGGATAGGAGAGGGCAGAGTGGACAATTTATTTTGACAGGCTCTTCAACTCCTAAAAGAAAAGGGATTATGCATAGTGGAGCCGGGCGTATTGTCCCTTTGCGGATGAGAACCATGTCATTATGGGAATCCGGTGATTCTGATGGAAAAGTATCTTTGCAGTCATTATTTGCAGGCGAACTTGAATCACAGCTGACCGGAGATGTGGAATTAAGGCGTATAGCTGAGCTTATAGTCAGAGGAGGCTGGCCACAGAGTATCATGGTGCCAGCGGATAAGGCGTACTTGCTCTCACAGGGCTATATAAATGCTATTATTGACGATGGTGCTAATCGCTTAGATGAAATAAAACGTGACAGTTCGAAGATGATTAGATTACTCAAATCGTTGGCCAGAAACGAATCTACCACGGTATCTAACAAGACTCTTAAAAGGGATATCAAAGATGTGGAAGGCATAGATATAAGTGATCAGACCATAGCAGAATATCTGGATGTATTTAGCAGGTTATATGTTACTGAAGACCAACCGCCATTTGACCCTAGTGTGCGTTCTTCAGTAAGGGTAAAACAGGGAAGTAAGCGGCATTTGACTGACCCATCTATTGCTTGTAGTCTGCTTGGCATAAATGAAGATGGCCTCATCAACGACTTAGAGACCATGGGATTTCTATTCGAAGCAATGTGTGAGCGTGATTTATGGATTTATGCCAAGTCCTTTGAAGGCAAGCTCTTACATTATCAGGATTACAAAGGTAAGGAAATTGATGCTATAGTTGAACTGCCTAGTGGAGCTTGGGGAGCTTTTGAAATCAAGCTAGGAGCAAATCAGATTGATAATGCAGCTAAAAGTTTGTTAGCTATCAGAAATAGTATTGCGAAAGAGGGCAGAGGCAAGGAACCTAAGTTCCTATGTGTTCTTTGTGGATTGACCAATGCTGCCTATAAACGTGAAGATGGTGTTTTCGTAGTTCCAATAACCAGTCTAAAACCATAAGCAAAAATAGTTGCTGTTTTATACACCCTAAAAACCCTTTATTACATGTGATGTGCCCCCATAAAGTTATACCTAAGCGTAGTAGCTATCATGCTACTGTGCTTTTTTCTTATGCTGCATTGGTTAGACGATATTCGACCGGACTAAGCCACCCCAGCTTCTGTTTAATGCGTTTCGTGTTATAATATTCAATCCATTGTTCGATATTCTTTTTCAATTCATCGAAACTTGTATAGGTGCGACCGTAATAGATTTCCTGTTTCAGCAATCCAAAAAAGTTTTCCATTACGCTGTTGTCAAGGCATGTGCCTTTTCGCGACATGTTCTGGAAAATCCGTTCTTATTTGAGCCGTTTTTGATAAGCCTTCATCTGATAGCCCCAGCCTTGGTCAGAATGAAAGGTCATCCGATATTTGCAATCTGCTGTTGCCTTTATCGCCTGTTCTAGTACAGACATGATTCCTGCTGTGGTTGGTGCTTTCCCGAGATGATAGCTTATAACTTCCCTGTTATATAGGTCAAGAAATGGATCCAAGTAAGCTTTTCGCAAGACGACCTTCCCATTAATATTGCGTTCGTAATATTTAAATTCTGTCGTGTCGGTCACAATCTTCGGATGCGCTACAGAGGTTTCAAAGCGTCGGCGCAGACGATTAGGTGCCACCTTGCCGACTGGGCCTTTATATGAATTGTACTTTCGACTTTTGCGTGTATATGACGTTACCTGCAGCGAAAGCTTCTGTACGATACGCTGAACGCGCTTCTTGTTGATAAGAAGGCCAGTCTGACGGAGCAGCCCCCAAATGCGCCGATAACCGAAGTCCTTATGCTCGGCACGGATTTCAAGTATCTTATCTTGCAGAGACTGATCTTTCGGTTCTCGATCCAATCGCTTCTGCCAGTACATATAGGTTGCTTTTGGCAAATTTGCAACAGCAAGGATGTCCTTCAGTCGGTAATTTCCTCGGAGACTGTGGACAATCCTTGCTGTCTTTTCTGCGCCTCTTACGCTAAACGCAGTCTCCTCGCTTCTTTTAAAAAGGCATTCTCAATCCGCAGATGCAGATTTTCTTCTTCAAGCTGCTTTAGATAACGAGCCTGTTCGTCAGTAATGCTTTCGGTTATCTTAGGTTTTGTCACTTTGGGACGCTTGCCTTTCTTTTGCGTCTTCAGCCCCTCAACGCCAGCTGCGCGAAAGCGATTTACCCAATTGACAAGCAAAGCAGGATTCGTCATGCCGAACGAAAGGGCTATATCTTGATATAATTTCTCAGAACTTAAATATGACTCTACCGCATTTCGCTTGAATTGAAAAGAATATTTTGCATTTTGACGAGAGCGCTGGAGTCCATCCTCTCCGAATTTTTGATAGACAGCAACTCATATTTTTATAGATTTACTGCTGGCTATACCATATTGTTTGTCAAGCGTTTTACAGCTAATGCTACCGCTCAAATATTCCTGTACGATTTTCATTTTAAATTTGAAACTGTATTTTGCCATGAAAAATACCCCCGAAAGTTAAAATTCTTTAAGTCTAACTTTTGGGGGTCAGTACATACTTCTATTTTAGGTGTGCAATCAGCTAACTTTATTCGCCTTTAATCTATTGTGCTATATAATTCCCCATTTTCACATGGGATTGTTACTAGTAGATGCTTTTCCATAAATCCCTCTTTAAAACCAAGCTATCATTTTCACTTTAGGATAATTGTTTCTCTTAAAAAACTCCCTCATAGCAGTAAAAGCGAATCCCCTATACATACTATTTTCATCACCGTATTCACCTTTTACAGGACTATTTTCCTTTATTTGCCCTGTATTTATATTAACTGAAATTACTCCATAATCGTTTTTATTTTCAGGGTAATACTTATATACTGCTACATCATTCTTTATATGTTCTAAACGTACTACTAGCAATTTTAGCCCTCCCCTGTAAAACTCCTGGATAATCCAAATGTTTAATTGCGTAATTATGAGCTTGTTCGTAAGTTAAGTTATAACGTTTTTCTACGGCCTGTTCTAAATACTCATGACGCAATAACACGATGTCAATAGATTTGTAATTTCCCTCTTTTGACCCAAAATAAAAGTGGAAGGCACCCTATGGCCACCTTCCACTCTTACACGTAGACGATATTCTACATTTGAGCCCCGTCGCCTACGGAGGCTATACATACAAGTCCATCATATTCTACCCGTAATGGCCGGGGAGTATCTCTACTTATTTATAATGTTATCATAAAATCGGCTTTTTTTCAATGTAAAATACAGTGTTGTGTTTTCTGTATATACACCATTTATGATAATGTCCTAATATACCACAAAGAAAAATGTCCCAATGTAGTATAATACTCCATCAACATATGGAGGTAACGATTATCAGAAAGGTAAAATTATCAATGAATGAACAAAAGAAATATGAGATAATCAAATCATTAGCAGATCATCCAGCCGCTAACAAGCAGAGAGCTTGCTTGTACCGTACGTCATATCAAGCGTATGCTGAAAGGTTAAGAGAACATGGAAAGGTATATTTTATAAGTTAGCAGAACCCAGTGGCGACAAGAGTTCCGGCGATTTGGTGATTTTATAACTTTACACTATTGAGCATAGTTTTTTATGGTGGAAGGTACAATGTGGGTACAATAAATTTTAAAGGAAAAGCTGCAAGAGTTCCGCTTAAAGAAAATTTTGGACGTAACTTTTTTGTGAAAAAATTTTTTAAACTGCGTAAGACGGTCAAAAAAGTAAATGTTTTAATATGCAGATATATGAAATTTTATGCTGTCATGAGCAGGCAGCAGTATACGTGTATACATGACAAAATTCCATTTACAGAATACGTTTTGTATGCTACAATCTCATCATGATTTGGCAAGGGAGCCTGACAGAGATTTCTGTCGGGCTTTTTTTGTACTCAAAGTGTTTTAGGGGGAAAGATTTATGAACAAGAAACTTTTGACAGCTGTTACGACTTTAGCACTTACGGCAGGGGTTTTCGGGACGACTTTTGCGGCGGACAAGCCTGCGGTCAAGATACTAGCAACGGGCGGAACGATTGCGGGAAGCGCGCCCTCAAACACGCAGATGACTGGTTACAAGGCGGGCGCTTTGGGAATAGATGTGCTCATTAATGCGGTGCCGCAGATGAAGGATGTGGCGGTCGTGAGCGGGGAGCAGGTGGCAAATATTGGCAGTCAGGACATGACCAATGATGTTTGGCTGAAACTTGCGGACCGCTGCAACAAGCTTTTGGCACAGGATGATGTAAAAGGCGTGGTAATTACGCACGGCACGGACACGCTGGAGGAAACGGCATACTTTTTGAATCTTGTCGTAAAGAGTGACAAGCCGGTGGTGCTGGTCGGCGCGATGCGTCCGGCAACAGCGATTTCGGCAGATGGTCCGGTAAATCTTTTGAATGCGGTGAAGCTGGCGGCATCGCCGAAGGCAGTCGGCAAGGGCGTGCTGGTGGCAATGAATGATCAGATTGATGGCGGGCGTGATGTAACGAAAACTAACACGACAAATGTTGCGACTTTTAAATCGCCGGAGCTGGGGGCACTGGGTTACTTCACGGGTGGTGAGCCGTATTTTTACAAAGAGAGCCTCAGAAAGCACACGAAAAACACGGTTTTTGATGTGAGCGGACTAAAAGAGCTGCCACGGGTTGACATCGTTTATACGCATGTAAATGATGATAGGGTGCTCGTTGATGCGGCGGTAAAGGCTGGCGCCAAGGGCATTGTTTACGCTGGAAGCGGCATGGGTAGCATCCATAAAGATGCTGAGCCGGGGCTGGCGGAAGCCGTTAAAAAGGGCGTGACCGTTGTGAGAGCTTCCCGTGTCGGTAACGGCATGGTGGTTGAAGGCTCCAAGGAATGGACGGATGAGGGCTTCTTAAATGGCGATAACCTGAATCCGCAGAAAGCAAGAGTGCTTTTGCAGCTGGCACTTACTAAAACAAGCGATCCTAAAGCGATACAGAAAATGTTTGATGAATATTGATTTTGCGTGAAAACGTAACCTTGGAAAAGAGCGGAGCTGATTTAGCTGCCGCTTTTTTTCTGTCGTCGCGAGCCGGACGCGAACGCAATCTGCGAGCTATGGTGAGAGGCGATTATCGGAACGAATGTGCTTTGCGTGAACCTTAGGAGAGACACGCTGTCTGATGAGGATTTCCTGCGCATTGGCAATGCCCTGGGAGCCTTGCAGGCCTGTCCTGTATTGGGTATAAGCCGGGCTGAAACCGCTGATTTAATGGAAGCCTGAAAGGAGGATTAACGAATAGAAACAACTCTGGTCATTGTCCTGACGCTTAACTCAGGCAAAAAAGCGACACTCAAAGTCGCCAATCCGAAGCAGGAGATTCCCCGTTGTAAATGTCAATATAAAAATGCTCAAAAAGTGGAAAATAAAAATGTACAATTATACAGCTTCTCCTCCTCAGCTGCTGGTTACATAAACGCCCGCTTTTCCTTGAAACCACGTGGAGATTCGAGAATATTGTTGCGCAGATGCTGGCTTCTCATTGATATGGTCTTTAAGAAAAATTATCCATTCGCCGATATATATTATAAGAGACAACGGATGGTCTCAATAATATGCAATGAATTTTGAGACTAGAAAGGGGTCATACAATGAGTGAGATTCAATCCATCAGCGGCGTAAGCACGAGCTATGCCACCGGAACCTCATCCGCTTCGTCTACGAAATATTCGGATACCAAGGTTTCCTTCTCGGCTATCCTGAAACAGCTAAAAACAGGCGCAGGACCTGGCAGCGGAGCATCGAAAGACAGCTCCGAAGAAACTGTTACCATCACACAGGTTATGAGCGACGGTTCTGTCCTGATCACCGTTTATCAGAGGGATAAAATCATCTCGCAGACAAAAACGAAATCTGCCAGCCCGGAAGAAAATCCGACAATCATGAGCACGAATGTGGAACGCTATCTGCCGTTTCAATCTGACAGCGCTTCGACAAATATCGTATCCAGCAGTGCAGCAACATTGATGCTCAATGCTTTGACACAGAACTAATGATAAGTGGCTGTGAAATAACTGTAGTGCTCCCATAAAGTTAGACCTAAGCGTAGTAGCTATAATGCTACTGCGCTTTTTTTATGCTGTAGTTATATCCTGTATTGCAGAATGTAGGCATTGTTATTCCTATTATGGATTAGCACCTATACAGTTTTTAAATTCTATTTGAGTTTCCTCATCCCATATAGCATTTACAGCTTTGATATATGGGGTTGTTTCAGCAACAACTTGTGGAATGGAAATAGTATTCCTATCGTTATGTATACGTCATTGGCGTATGTAAGTTAAGGAGGAATACGGATACATGAAAGATTATGAGCAGGTAATCCCCCTGACGCTCTGTAGGATGTGTTGTACATTATGTCAGCAGAAGAAGCATTGGAACGGTTTAGAGGCGGCATCAAGTAATGTTCCAATATGAAAAAGGAGCTGTAAGATAACACAAAGCAGGCATCTTGTCAAGTGTCAAGCATTTTTGAAAATGCCCCAAAATAATTGAAACATTAGCCCCGGCTTTTTGCTGGGGCTTGTTCTGTTTGTGGGCGCTGCCCCCACCCGTCCCTCGTCGGGATGGGAGAAACTCTATATAAAGACAAAACCGTTACTTGTTCGATAGCAACGGTTTTGTCTTTATAGAAAATTATAATTATTTTTTGAACGAGAATGCTTCCTTACCAGGATATACTGCACTACGTCCTAACGATTCCTCGATGCGCAGGAGCTGGTTGTATTTCGCTACACGCTCCGAACGGGACGGTGCGCCCGTTTTGATTTGTGCGGTATTCAGTGCTACTGCAAGGTCGGCAATAGTGGTATCCTCTGTCTCGCCGGAACGGTGAGATACGATAGCCGTGTAGCCAGCCTTATGAGCCATCTTAATGGCTTCCAGCGTCTCTGAGAGCGAGCCGATCTGATTTAGCTTGATCAGTATGGAATTGCCGCATCCAAGCGCAATTCCCTTACTGAGGCGTTTAGTATTCGTGACAAAAAGGTCGTCCCCGACAAGCTGTACCTTATGCCCCAGCTTGTCTGTCATCTTCCTCCAACCATCCCAGTCTTCTTCATCCAGACCGTCCTCGATGGAACAGATCGGATATTTATCTACCAGTGACTCCCAATGAGCAATGAGTTCATCAGAGGTATATTCTTTGCCGGATTTCGGCTGTTTATAGAATCCTTTCCCTTTTTTACTCTTCCACTCAGAAGCAGCGGCATCCATCGCCAGCACAAAATCTTTGCCTGGCTCATAGCCTGCATCTTTGATTGCTTGCAGAATGTGCTCAATAGCATCCTCATCAGATTGGAGATTTGGGGCGAAACCGCCTTCATCGCCGACAGCCGTCGTTTCGCCTTCTTTTTTCAGCAGAGACTGCAACGCATGGAAGACTTCGGTCGACCAGCGCAGTGCTTCGTGGAAGCTCGGTGCGCCAGCTGGCATAATCATGAACTCCTGGGTATCCACAGAGTTCGTTGCATGAGCTCCGCCATTAAGGATATTCATCATAGGAACCGGCAGCTGATTGCCATTGATTCCGCCGAAGTAACGGTAAAGGGGGATATCCTGTGCTTTTGCAGCTGCTTTGGCTGTGGCAAGTGATACGGCAAGAATCGCATTGGCACCAAGATTTGACTTGTCATCCGTGCCATCCAGTGCCAGCATCAATGCATCCAGCTCATACCCATCGGAAGCATTCTGACCAATCAATGCCGGCGCGATTTTCTCATTGATATTTGCAACAGCCTTGGACACGCCCTTGCCACCGAATTTGTCTTTATCCCCATCACGCAGTTCCAGCGCCTCAAACTCTCCCGTAGATGCGCCACTCGGTACAGCCGCACGTCCCATCGTGCCATCAGCAAGAATGACCTCAGCTTCTACCGTTGGATTGCCACGGGAATCGATAATTTCACGACCTATAACCTGTATAATCTGTAAATACTCTTTCATGGAAAATCACCTCTCTATAAAATACTTGAATCATTTTTTACGGGTCAAATCTGTTTGGCAAAATCCCTGCCAAGTTTTTCGCAACTTTTGAGACCTTTGTCATCGGGCTCATTTTTAATTGACATCATAGTTTACGGAATCTGCCAATGCAAATTGCTCTACATCAATCACTGCCTATGGCTTCTGCACCTTTCTTGACAGCATTTGCCATCAGCTTCGTATTTCACGTTCCCGACCAATAAATCAATGCCAGTTTGCTCATATTTTTAACCTTCTTTCTTTTGCGCAACATCCTTGTTAATAATTGATACGTATTCTTATCTAATTATTATATCGAAAACGAATATCAATTACAAGAAATTTTTTTATATTCTAATATTTTATCGATGAAGGTTGGTATTGCAGGCAACATATACTGAATTGGATAAATGATTGTTAGTATTTAGCATCGAACACATGCACGAGTGTTGCTAATTAGTTTTAGTGTGGCTAATAATGGTATCGGGAATATTTACTAAACCGACAGTACAAATCCGAGAGCATTCATGTTATGCTGGCTGCTGTGCGAGCATTTTATGCTGCTGCCAAGAAAATTGACCTTATAGAAGTCAATCCTGCTGCCGATGTGGAGGCTCCATCTGTTGGGCATAATGGCGATGCTTTGTTGCATTTTTACACACCGCAGCAAATGAACGAAATCATCCATGTCTTTGATGAAGATAAGGACGCCTTCACCAGAACCAGAAACAAGCTCATCCTTTATCTGATGGGCGTCGAGGGCCTGCGAAACATCGAGGTTCATCGGGCTTGCGTGGAGGACATCAACTGGGAAGCCAGGGCCATTATGGTACGAGGTAAGGGAACTAAGGGCCGGATGGAGCCTATCTATCCCTGTGAAGAAACCTTCGAGCTTATCGAGGAATACCTGAAGGCCATCCCCACCAACCATAAGATAAAAAAAGACGGCGTTCTCACGCCGTTGATACTTTCTTCATCTAATAGGAACTTTTTGGGTCGCATATCCCGAAATGGCATCCGGGTCATAATGAATAAAGCTCTGGAGGCATGCAACCTGAAGCACCCTGGCTACTCCTGCCACGTGTTCAGGCACAGCTGCGGCACCAACTTGTACCATGAAACCAAGGACCTACGATTGGTGCAGGACATCCTCCGGCACCGTGACCAGAAGGTTACAGCTAGGTACGCCCATGTGGCAGACAGGCTCACAAAGCGGTATACCTCTAGACTGGTTCCGCATGACTGAATCTACATATGAGATTGTATTGTCTGCGACCCCGATTATGATATTTTCCATTTCTATATCATCGCATTCTAAGGAAATACCATTTATAAGCAAAAACATTTCTGTGGCATGAACGGCTGTCCTCTTATTCCCATCCACAAAAGCGTGATTGTTAGCTATTCCATACAACAACCTTGCTGCCTTATCTGTAATATCAGGATACAAATCTTCGTCACCAAATGTCTGAAATGGTGCATTAACTGCCGACTCCAACAGAGCTACGTCACGAATACCATCTTCCACTGGAATATCACTTGCCGCTAGAGCAGAATGAAAACGAAGTATATCTTCTAGTAGTAGCTCTACCAAAAATGGATTATGCGTCATTTATAAGCCAGCCTCTCGTAAAGCTTCCTATTTTTCTCCATTAGTTGTGCTGACAATCTGTCCATAGCCTCCCTTACAGGCTTACTATTCTGCGAGTTCAGCACAATCCGCATCTTATTAGTATCATTATTGGATTCCTCCAATTTCACCTCATCATGCATCATCAACACCTCCAATTCTGTCTATATTTTACAACAATTTATGAGTCTCTGTAAATAGACGGCGTCATCACGCCACTGATACTTTCTTCTTCTTAATGGGAACTTTCTGGGCATTTCCAGGAATGGCATCTGCTCCATCATGAACAAGGCCCTGGAGACCTGCGACCTAAAGCATCCTGGCTATTCCTGCCATGTTTTCCGGCATAGCTGTGGAACCAATCTATATAAGGAGACCAAGGACCTGCGACTTGTCCAGGACATTCTTCGGCACCGTGACCCAAAAGTTACAGCCCGGTATGCCCATGTTGCAGACCGGCTGTCCAAGCGATACACTTCCAAGCTTGTCCCGCACGACTAACACCATCACCAAATGTGCCACAGGAAGCCCCTTGCCTTTGCCGTGGGTCTTGTATTGGCTATGGCAGCCTATCGTAGCCCATCTAGTGTTGAAAAAAAGAATATAGAAGGTGAGACAAAGAAAAAGATTGTCTTGCCTGAAGGTGGCATGTGTTCTCCGTTGGCTGGTCAAATCGTGCCTTTGACGGAGGTGCCAGATGCGGTATTTGCTTCGGAATGTATGGGTAAAGGTGTAGCTATTGAACCTAGTGAGGGCCGGGTAGTGGCTTCTGCGGAAGGTACGGTTGCAACCATGTTTCCTACGGGGCATGCGGTAGGCCTGAAGCTGGATGATGGCCGGGAACTGTTGATTCATGTAGGAATGGATACCGTACAGCTTGAAGGAAAGTATTTCAAGACGATGGTTATTCAGGGGGATAAGGTAAAAGCCGGTCAAACGCTGATTGAATTTTATCCAGAAAAAATTCGTGCGGCAGGTTACAGAACCATTACCCCGGTGGTGGTAACCAATACTGGGGATTATGAGAAAGTTTCTGTTACCAATGCAGGCTCTGTTAACTTTGATGAACTGTTGTTAACCACAGTATGAGGAGAATAAGATGTCATTTCCCAAGAATTTTTTATGGGGCGGTGCTGTAGCCGCCAATCAGTGCGAAGGAGCTTATAATGAGGAAGGCAAGGGGCTTTCCATTCAGGATGTCCTGCCCCAGGGGCTGAAATCTGCCCCCACAGAGGAGCCTACGGCAGATAATATGAAGCTTAAAGGCATTAATTTTTATCATCGTTATGAGGAAGATATCAAGCTGCTCTCAGAAATGGGCTTTAAGGTTTTCCGCACATCCATTGCCTGGAGCCGCATCTTCCCCAAAGGAGATGAACAGCAGCCCAATGAGCAGGGGTTGGCCTTTTATGACCGGTTCTTTGCTGCCTGCCACAAGTATGGCATGGAACTATTGGTCACCATTTCCTATTATGAAACGCCTTTGCATCTGGCCCGCAAGTACAACGGCTGGGCCAATCACCAGATGATAGATTTTTACGATAACTATGTGCGGACAATTTTTCAGCGTTACAAGGGCCAGGTCAAATATTGGCTGACCTTCAACGAAATCAATTCCGTCCTTCATTCCCCCTTTATGAGCGGCGGCATTGTCACCCCTAAGGAAGAATTGTCCCTGTCGGAGCTCTATCAGGCGGTGCATCATGAGTTCGTTGCCTCAGCCCTGGCCACAAAGCTGGCACATGAAATCATGCCGGAAGCCAAGGTTGGATGCATGATTCTGGCTATGCCGACTTATCCCTTGACGCCTAATCATGATGACATCATCAAGGTCATGGAAATCGACCATTTTAATGATTTCTTCGGTGATATGCATGTGCGGGGCGAGTATCCTGGCTATATGAAGCGGTATTTCCGGGAAAAAGGCATTGAAATTAAATCTACACCAGAAGAGCTGCAGCTTCTGAAGGAACATACCGTGGATTTTGTCTCCTTCAGCTACTACCTGAGCCTTTGCGAAGGTGTTGACGGCGAAGAAATCGTGGGCAATTTCATGGGAGGCAAGAAAAACCCCTATCTGAAAGTCAGCGACTGGGGGTGGCCCATAGACCCCAAAGGGCTGCGTTATACCCTGAATAAATTTTATGACCGCTGGCAAAAGTCCCTGTTCATTGTGGAAAATGGTCTTGGTGCTAAGGACGTGCTTATCGATGACGGCAAGGGCAGCAAAACCGTGAATGATGACTACCGCATAAATTATATGGCAGCCCATCTGCGTCAGGTGGAAGAGGACATCAAGGATGGTGTGGAAGTCATGGGCTATACCAGCTGGGGCTGCATTGATTTGGTATCAGCATCCACCGCCCAGATTTCGAAGCGTTATGGCTTTGTGTATGTTGACCGTAATGACGATGGTTTGGGAACCCCGGCACGGTATCGGAAAAAGTCTTTTTTATGGTACAGGGATGTTATCGCCTCAAATGGGGCTTTGCTGGAGAGTATGAAATTGTGAAAAAAGCGGCAATATTACAGTCGTTTTTCATCGAAGTCTTGTAGGATATACATAGGTATAAGAAGTTTACGTGCATTTGATGGGAGGTCCTTATGAAAATCAATAAGAAATTATCTGCTCTGTTTTTTGGTACGCTGCTGGCGGCAGCTGCAACGGCCTTTGCCAGTGTGGCTCCCCAGCAGATATCTCTTGGTGGTATTGAACCTGGCATGAGCCTGGAGCAGGCCAAAAATCTTGGTGGTGAAATAGTTTATGCCGATTACGAAAAAACTGTCTTCAAAAGTGGGCTGATTATCAAAGTTGATGATGACCGCCCCGGTATTGTAGAAGAAGTAGTGATTAAGGCTGGCGAAGTCAAAACCCCGGCAGGCATTACACTGGGCATGAGTGCTGACAAACTTAATGCGGCGTATGGACAGGCGGACAAGGTTGATGTTGACCGTCAGGATACGGAATACAAATATTTCACGGCAGATGGTGCCAAGGAAATAGAATTCACGGTAAAGAATGGCGTGATTACCAAGATTTCCTGTGAGCTCCGTCACTAAAAGAATGGCCATATATCCATTGAATTTGGATATATGGCCGTTTTTTCATTGGTTCCAGTTCTAGTGTTATGTTGATAGGTACAATGGAGGCGTGTTGGCGTGATTTTGTTTGCTGCCAAGGCGGTAATGATGCCCGTCTTTTACAAAGTTGGAGCCTATTTCAATAAAGGAGAAGGACACATTTGCTCTGTGGCATTCATGATGAAGGGCTAATACCCAATCGTAATTACAGGGACGGGAGCCCGCATAGTTTTCCCCACCGCAGATGACCTGCTCGATAAAACCCTCCTCAAGAAAAGGGAGAAGACTGACCGGGCCGATAAGGGGAGTTCTTTTAGATATGGTAGCCGTTTGTTGGCCATCTGCTGATTCTCACAGGTCACATTGAACCAGATATTTTCCCAGCCATTGCCAAAATCATCGGGCAGGCAGTTTGCTACACGCTCAGGCCTTTTGTTTAGCAGATAGAATATGACATCAGGCCGCTGACGCATGATTTCCCAAGCGTCAGCCCGCCATTGGTCGGCTTCCTCCAGAAAGAAATCGGAAGTCATGCAGACACGAATCAGTTCGCCGGACTTGATTTTGTAATTGCCATAGCGGTCCCTTTGCATGGGATAGTTGAAATTGTTGGTGCGGTAGATGTCCGCCCCGGATTTTCCTCGCTTCTGGTCGAGGGTGTACATGTAACAGTTGGCACAGTCGGGGCTGATGTGGACACACCCATGCTAAGGGTTCCAGATATCATGCATAGGGATTACCTAAGGCAATTGCAATTCAGCAGGAGCTGATTCCCAATACTGGATGCTTCGTTTGCCGCAGGGCCCGCACTCTTATCAGACGCAGGGCTTCCTGTAAGTCTACGTCTGAACGCTGCCCGTTTATTTCATAAACGCACATGGGGGTGTCTATTCCAATTTCGCTGGCAGGCAAATAGACGTATTCTCCAGATTCGTTATCTCCGAAGATAAGACCAGATTTCAGTTCAGATATGGTTATCATTCTATGTGTCCTCTTCAAATTCTTTCATTTACAATTGAGTTTCTTAAAGAGTATAACATGCTGCCTGACCTTTGTGCAATAATAGGAGAGATGGATGATGACGCGTTATGGATTATATACATTACTATCAATCACCGCTAGGAAGAATCATGTTGGCCAGTGATGGATTATTTTTGGTGGGGTTATGGTTTGACCGTCAGAAATACTATGCGGATGGTCTGTCAAAGGAGACCAAAGAAAAAAATCTGCCGATTTTTGACACTGCAAGCAGGTGGCTCGCTATCTATTTTGCGGGGGGAATGCCAGATTTTATGCCTCCGATTTCTATGCGAGGTTCTAAATTTCGCAAGGCAGTATGGGAAATATTACTTACCATACCATATGGTAAAACGATGACCTATGGAGAAATAGCCCGGCAGATGGCTCGTTCCAAGGAGCTGCCAGCCATGTCAGCCCAAGCGGTAGGTGGAGCTGTTGGTCATAACCCCATATCGCTTATTGTTCCCTGCCACAGAGTGGTGGGAACAAACGGAAGTCTTACAGGATACGCCGGAGGGCTGGAAAAAAAGAAATATTTGCTTTCCTTGGAAGGCATGGATTTCTAGCTATTCTCTTTGGGAGTCCTATTTATAGAACTGCTGCTTTACGATGTTTTGCCAGTCAGGTTGAAGAGGGGCATTTCCCTGAGCCTGATTGTTTTTGCCACCGCCTCGTCCTTGCAGCAGCTCGTTTATGGCGGTTATTTTTTGGCGGCAGCTTCCAGTTGCTTTTTCCCTTTGTACCAATATGTAGTTCAGCCTGTCTTTGCTGGCGTAGAAAACAGCGGCTTGAACCAACGGGTCTTTTGCAAGTTCCTGGGCCAGGCTGCGGGCAGCATCCGGCGTAATGTCATCTTCTACTGTCAGAATCTCTTTGGCTCCAGAAGATAGCTCGGTCGCTGCAAAAAGCTGTTGGGCACGATTGACCGCCCATTGTTGTTCAAAGGCGGCCAGCTGTGCTCTGAGCTGGCTGTTTTCTTCCTGGAGTTTTGAGACACCAAGGCATATTTCCTCTTCCTTTAGGGAAAGGGCTTGCGTGGCTTTGCTGAGGCTTTCCCAACAGTCATTGATTTTTTTCAGAGCCAGTCTGCCACAGAGAAAGTATATTCTGGTGCCCTGTTTGTGCTTTTCCGCTTTGAAAATCTTCAATAAGCCGGTCATGCCGGTTCTGGGAGGATGGGTGCCGCAGCAGGTACAGGAATCGCTGCCTTCGATGGCAACCACCCGGACAGGGCCCGTCAATTTGTCGTTAAATTTGCGGGAGGCAGCTTTGGAGGCCTTTTCAGCATCCATCCATTCAGTTCTTATGGGGAGGTCGGCTTGGATATGCTCGTTGGCCAGTTCCTCTGCCTGGGCGATTTCTTCCGTTGATACCTGACGGCTTAAGTCGATGGTTACCATATCGGGCGACATATGGAAACCGATATGGTCCGCTCCGAAAAGTTTCCAAAAGGCATAGGACAGCAAGTGCTCGCCGCAGTGCTGCTGCATATGGTCAAAGTGAGTCTGCCAGTGTATTTGAGCCTCAACTTTGGTGCCAGTTGCCACGGGGGCTTTGGTTTCATGGAAGATGTGACCATCTTTTTCCCTGACATGGATTACGGCAACAGTCTTTTCTCCAATAAGAAGCTCACCTGTATCACTGAGCTGACCGCCGATTACGACTCCGCCGTCTGGCGGGCTCGTAATGTGGCTGCTCCCAAGCGGGCCCAACAGATGAACCACAAGACACCATGTGCCATGAAAGCTGGCAAGTGCTACGATTGCAAAAGTCCGGAACGTATTTGTCGGGGCATTGTAACACTTTGGGGACCTATGGCGGGAACGCAAGTAGAAGTTCTGCTGGTGGATGAGGATTTGGGGTTGTAAGAAAGGCGATTGATAATCTCTAATTCCCTCCCTTGACTGTATATCTCTATAGCGATATAGTAATACTAAAGGGGGCGAAGATTGTGATTGTTTTCCATGGTTCAGAACGTATCATCAAGCAGCCGATTTTTCATGGTGGTAAGAAGACCAATGATTACGGTTATGGGTTTTACACCACAGAAAGTTTGGAACTGGCCAAGGAATGGGCTTGTGCTAAAAATACTGATGGTTATGCCAACCGATATGAATTGGATATGAATGGGTTATCGATTTTGAACCTTAATTCACCAGAGTATAATATACTGAACTGGCTGGCACTGCTGACCAGTTACAGAAGCTACTGGCAGAATGGAAGCATTGCGGAAGAGGCTAAGAAGTATTTGCAGGAGCACTTCTTTGTTGACCCTAGCCCTTATGATATTATCATTGGCTACAGGGCCGACGATTCCTACTTCAGCTTTGCCCAGGACTTTGTGGCAGGCACCATATCCTTGCGTAAGCTATCCGAATCTATGCGGCTGGGCAAGCTGGGTGAGCAGATTGTGCTGAAAAGCGAGAAGTCGTATACGCATATTCGTTTTCTTGATGCTGAAAATGTAGAAGCAGAAAAATGGTACGATAAGAAAACCATGAGAGACAGGGAAGCACGACGGGAGTATCGGAGGAGTAAAGGCACAGCAGAGGGGCTGGGCGAGCTGTATATGCTGGATATCATGAGGGAAGGGATTAGCAATGGGGATTCACGCTTACGATGAACTGTATTTGCCTGGTGCTCAGAATATCCTTGGACATGCCGTAGATTTTGCGGTGATGACGCTGGAGATTGAGACGAAAGATTTCGATAGTGCTCTTCGAGTGTCAAAAGCAGCCAAGCAGTTTACTCAGGGGAATCCCCGTTATGTGGCTGGAATGAATGGCTGTGAGCTGGCCAGGGAGATTTTGGACGATGTACAGCTGCAATATCCCGATGTCCCGGATGCTATGTATTTGGACAAATCGCCGGAGTATTGGGCTGGCTGGGCCTTGGCTTATTATCAATGGCTGACAGACCGTTCTTTCAAGGAAATTCTTAGAGCAGTTTCCCTGGAGAAAATCATTGATATGTATCCTGTCTATCATGAAATGGATATAGAGAAGTTTGTCGAGCAGATGCATCGGTTAATGAAAGAAGCATTCCCATATACGAGGCTGCGTGAACATCGTGATAACTGCGGGATGTCCCAGGCAGAACTAGCTACCGAGGCAGGTGTGCCATTGCGTCAGATTCAGCTTTTCGAGCAGGGGCGTCGGGATATAAACAAGACAGCTGCTATTACCTTGCATAAGTTGGCCAAGGCTATGTGTTGTCGTATGGAAGATTTGCTGGAGCCGGAATATGAGAATTTTTGTTGATGCGGACGCCTGCCCTGTAGTACGGCAGACGGAAGAAGTGGCCAAGAAATACAGCGTGCCAGTCACGCTGCTTTGCGATACCAATCATATATTGCAGTCGGATTACAGTGAGGTCAGGGTCATCAATACCTGCAATCGGAGCGAGGATTATGTCGGATACTCCACGAAGTTCGGCGACAGTGCAGGGGACGTTGCCCCGCTGGCTTCCTACACCGTGACAGAAGTTCTGGCAATCGGGGACATTCTCGATTTGCCGAAGAATCTCGTTCACAAAGCTCCGTCTGATGGACTTTGTGGAAAGACTGATGAGGACAATCTCGGCTTTACTTACGCCGTTCTGGATAAGTACATCATGACGGGTGAGTGCGAAGACGAGACTGTCAAGGCAAACATTGACCGTCGCCATGAGATGAACAAACACAAGCTGGAACTTCTGCCTGTTGTGGAGCGATAAGAAGGTATTGAATATGAATCACAAAATATTGCTGAAACGTATATACGAGCCACGGGATGAGCAGGATGGATACAGGGTGCTGGTGGACAGGCTTTGGCCCCGGGGAATAAAGAAAGAGACTGCCCGGCTTGATGAGTGGGCCAAGGAAATCACGCCCAGTACGGAAATACGCAAGCTGTATCATCATGGGGAAATGCCTTTTGAAGGATTTTCTCAGGCTTATAGCGAAGAACTGGATGGAAATAAAGCCGCGGCGGAGTTTGCGGGTAAATGCCATGACTTGTTGGCATCGCAAAACCTGACCTTGATATATGCTGCCAAAAACGAGCAGGAAAATCATGCCATGGTACTCAGGGAATGGCTGAAACGCAAAATAAGGACACGCTATCAATAAAAACGGTCTGGTGACTGAAAGGCAGGAGAAGAATGGTAAAGGAAATTATGAAGGATTTGCTGTTTCTGGGCCGGAAGGCTGAGGCAGCGACCAAAGAGGATAGAGCTATAGCAGATGATTTGCTGGATACCCTTCGTGCTCACAGGGACCACTGCGTAGGCATGGCGGCTAATATGATTGGTGAGCAGAAGGCTATTATTGCCATTGTAGAGGGAAACAGGCTTACGGCCATGCTGAACCCTGAGGTAGTGAAGAAATCTCCAAAGACTTACAAGACTGTGGAGGGCTGTCTTTCAATTCCAGGGGAACGTGAAGTTGAGCGTCATGACTGGATTGAGGTCAAATACCGCGATATGGACTGGCACAAGGAAAAGCGGAAGTTTACAGGCTTCGAGGCTGAAATCATACAGCATGAGCTGGACCATTTGGAAGGGAAGCTTATCTGAGGCAGAAATCGAGGTGCACTGGCATGAAAAAAGTACGGATAACCGTCATGCGTAAGGCTTGCTATCCGGATTTAATGGAAAAATACGAAAATCCCATCGAGCATGCCTGTGATATGGAAGAGGGGGCAGTGTTCATTGCCAATGGCTGGCAGAGGCCGGAAGGTATGTGTGAAAGTGCCTGGGATTCCATGTCCGCCTTTGTCATGGGGCTGGCTCATGGAGCTGAGAACTTTTACGAAGGCTGGATGAAGAACCCACGGTCTGCAATGATATCCTGCAATGATGGCTTTCGCCCGGTCAGCTTTCTCTTGGAAACAATGGATGAAGAGGCAAATTGATTGTATGGACGGAGGTGTAACAGCTTTGGACATTGAGAGCTTGGCCCGTTATTGGTCTCAGGACGCGGAGAATTATGGCAATATCATACAGGATGAACTGGCCAGTTTTCGTGTGGAGGCATAGCAGAAGCTTTTGCGGGAAAAGATGCCTGCTGATACCAGCAGAGTGCTGGATTTGGGCTGCGGCCCGGCTTTTTTCTCCATCATCCTGGCTAAGATGGGGCTTTAGGTGACGGCAGTTGATTGTTCAGAGGGTATGCTGGCCCAGGCACGGCAGTTGATTGAAATGACCGGGGTAAGTGTAGACCTGCAGCAAATGGATATCAACCAGCTGGATTTTGCCACAGGCTCCTTTGATGTTATCATGAGCCGTAATGTTACCTGGACGCTGTCCAATCCCTGGCAGGTTTTTGCAGAATGCCAACGATTGCTGCGGCCAGGGGAACGCTTATTGCTGTTTGATGCCAATTGGAATATGCCCTTGTATGATGAGGATATGGCCAGGCGGTGAGGTCTTTGCGGAAATCATGAAAAACCGGCTGGCCGAAAAATATGTGATAGTCGGTGGGGCAGGACATACGACGGAAACGTTGCGGGAGAAAATGGCAGCCAGCTTGGGAAGGGAGGTTTCCTCCAATTCCTGTGAGGCGAAGATTTTCAATGAGTACCTGCAAAAGAAGCATGGCCTGTCGGCAGATTATCTGGAGACGGAATCCACCAACTGTGGCAATAACATCACCTTTTTGCTTGCTCTATTGGAAAGGGAAAATCTTTCCCATGACAGCCTGCTGATGGTGCAGGATGCAACTATGCAAAGACGCATGGAGGCAGGCTGGCGGCATCACGCAGGTGCCGGGCTGGTGGTAAACTACGCTGCTTACAAAGTGAAGGTAACAGGCAGCGAAAAGGGCCTGACTTACGAAGAGAAACCAGCTGGCATGTGGGATATGGACCGATATGTGGAATTGCTTATGGGAGACGCACAGCGGCTGCAAGATACTCCCGATGGCTATGGACCTAAAGGAAAGAACTTCATCGCTCACGTGGATATGCCGCCTGAGGCGAGGGAGGCATTTCTTTATCTGCAAAAGTTCTACAAGATGCGTAAAGCCAATCCGGCCTATGCCAAGCCATAAAGAATTATGGAGGTCTTTTGATGAAGATTTATGAGTATGGCAATTCCGATGCGGCTATAGTTCTTGTTCAGCCTGTGGATGACCATGATATGGCAGGGCTTGAGGCTGAGGTAGCTGAAATTCGAAGATTGGCAGAGAAAGACTTTTGCCTTCTGGCCATCAAGGTAGACAGCTGGAACCGCGATTTGTCTCCCTGGCAGGCCCCGGCGGTTTTTGGGAACGATGATTTCGGTGTTGGTGCCATGGAAACGCTGGCTGGGATATTGAAGCTGTGCCAGGAGGAGGACAAGACCTATTTCCTTGGCGGCTACTCTCTGGCGGCACTGTTCTCCCTTTGGACGGCATACCAGACCGATACATTTGTGGGCATTGCTGCGGCCTCACCCTCCATGTGGTTTCCGGGCTTTGTTGACTACATGAAGGAGAATACCATCAAATGCTCCAATATATATCTGAGCCTTGGGGATAAGGAAGAGAAGACCAGGAATGTAGTTATGGCAAAAGTTGGGGACTGCATTCGGGATATGCATGGATGGCTAAAGGAACAGGGAATAAACTGTATTTTGGAATGGAATGCGGGTGGCCACTTCCGAGAGCCGGAGCTTAGGACGGCCAGGGCCTTTGCTTGGTTGTTAGAGCAGCCGCCATTCACAGCATAACCAGGTAAATCTAAAAGAACGATAGGATGTGCAATATGAGCAGTGTGGGAAATTCGACTTTACCAGTTAAAATAGCCTTCTTTGATATAGATGGGACCTTGCTCCCATTAGGCGTAAGGGAGCCCTCGGCTAAAATTGTTTATACGCTGAAGGAATTACAAAGAAATGGAGTTATTCTCTGTATGGCCACAGGAAGAGGCGTTCTGGCTGTGGTCGGCGGCGAGTTCATGCGGTATGATGGACTCGCCAAGGTAGTCAAGGACGATGCCCTGCTGGCCAAGGTGCGGGAGATAATGCCCCAGATAATGAACATGTACGACAAGAATGGCTGGGAAATGGGGCTCTTTTATCTTGAGAACGGCCATGCTGAGATTCGGGGCATGCTGGATTTGAAGGAAGAATTCGATGTCTGAGGGTAAAAAGGTGAAAATATCCCCAGTTCCTATGGACGATTGGTTTGGAAAATGTCCCTATGCTACAGTGCAAAAGCTCATTTCCGGCAAATGGGCTATGCTCATTTTGCATAATCTGGAGGATGGCCCCGTGCGTTTCAATGACCTGCAACGGCAGCTGCCGAAGATGACACATGCCACGCTGTCTGTTCAGTTGAAGAACCTGATAGAGCATGGGGTGGTTATCCGTCGTCAGTATGAATCCATTCCGCCCCGGGTGGAATACTCCCTAAGCGAAATTGGTCAGAAGTTTCATCCTGTGTTGGAGGCAATGGAAGTTTGTGGGAAGGAATATATCTCCTACATGAAGAATAATGATAGTGCAGGGGAGGGGCAAGTATGAGTGTAGAATTTGCTGGCAAGAATGCGTGCATTGCACCGGAAGGCGTGTTTATCATTGGTACTTATGACGAAAATGGAGTCCCAAACGCCATGAACGCAGCTTGGGGTGCACAGTCGGATTTTGATGAAATTACATTGTTTCTGGCCAAGCACAAGACAACGGAGAACATCAAGCATACCAAGGCTTTTACCGTGGCTTTTGCTACCAAGGACACGGTGGAAATCGCTGACTACTTTGGCGTGGAAACCGGCAACAAGGTCAACAAGATAGAAAAGGCTGGCTGCCATGTCCACAAGAGTGCCCATGTAAATGCTCCTATCATCGAGGAATTCCCTGTGACGCTGGAGTGTGAGTGCGTAAGCTACAGTGACGAGACTGGAATTTTGGTGGGGAAAATCATCGCCCAGCAGGCCGATGAAGCAGTGCTTACCGATGGAGTAGTGGATTACGATAAGCTCCAGCCGATTATCTTTGACATTGTCACCAAGACCTACCGTTTGGTAGGGCCGGTTGTGGGGAAGGCTTTCCATGATGGGCTGAAGCTCAAGAATTGAGCCGGGCAAAAGACATAAAAAACGAGAGACAGTTGCACCTTTATTAAGTGCAGTCTCTCGTTTTTTTATTCTAACGTATGGATAATCTGATAAAGCTGCTCCTTCAGCGTGCCAACCTCTTCGCCGGAGAACAGTTCCCCCTTTTGATTCACAAGGCACCCCATCTGATAGGGTATATTTTCCGCTTCCTGCCGCAGAGCCTTACCCTCATCTGTAATGGATACCATCAGGATACGCTCATCTTCCGGATTGCGGTATCTTTTGAGATAGCCCATGGCTTCCAGTTTCTTCAGCACCGGAGTCAGCGTTCCGGAATCCAGATAAAGGCGTTTGCCAAGGTCACGCATGGCAACCTTATTATTCTCCCACAGCACCATCATGGTAATGTATTGGGGATAGGTAAGTCCAAGTTCTTTCAGGAAGGGGTTATAGGCCGCTACTATTTTCCTGGCACAGGCATATAAAGGAAAGCACAGCTGGTTTTCCAGAAGCAGCGGGTCGAAGGTCTGTTTGTCAATCATATCTTGCTCCTCAATGTTACAGGTAAATCTTTCTTTGATAATCTATTCTACCATCATATTGGCATCAAATCAAATGAGATTTTTTTAAATTCTATTTGACAAAATGGAATTTTGCTGTATAATAGAGCATATAAGATGAAATGAAGGATGGCAACCAACAGATGATATATGATTATACATTGAAAGCCAATGACGGCTCAGATTTTGCCTTGTCAGATTATAAGGGGAAGGTACTTCTCTTTGTGAACACTGCCACCCGTTGCGGCTTCACCCCACAGTATAAGGAACTGGAAGCCATTTATGAGAAGTATCAGTCCCAGGGACTGGAAATCATCGACATTCCCTGCAACCAGTTTATGGAGCAGGCCCCGGAAGATGATCAGGGCATACAGCAGTTCTGCTCGCTGAAGTACAAAACCAGATTCCGCAGGATGAAGAAAGCCGATGTCAATGGCGAAAATGAGTTGCCCTTGTACACCTATCTGAAAGCCCAGCAGAAATTCAAAGGCTTTGGTAATATGCTGAAGGCAACTGCTATGAGCTTGCTTTTAAGGAAGCCAAATAATAGTTCTATTCCATAATTTGTATGTAGAGACAAGGAGCTGATGGCATGGAGAAAAGTCGTATCCACAAGGATATAGTCATTATCGGTGCAGGCATGGCGGGGCTGACAGCGGCACTCTATGCCGGACGCATGAATCTAGATGTTCTGGTACTGGAAAACGGCATCATCGGCGGACAGATTGCCAATGCTACAGGCATTGAGAACTATCCGGGCTTTGCCAAGGTTTCCGGCAAGGAACTTATGGGCACTCTGCAACAGCAGGCGGAAAGCTTTGGGGCGGTCATTGATGAGTTTGACTCCATCGTGAAGGTTACCCTGAAAGGTCAGCCCAAACTGGTAGAGACGGAGGAGCATATCTATGAGGCCGATGTCGTCATCATTGCCTCTGGTATGAATCGCCGCAAACTCCCCCTGCCGGAGGAGAAAAAGTTTGCAGGCAAAGGCGTACATTACTGTGAACTCTGTGATGGCCACATGTATCAGGATAAGGTCATCGCCGTCATGGGCGGTGGCAATGCGGCTGTGGATGCCGCCAATTTCCTCAGTAAGTATGCCAGCAAACTCTACCTGATACACCGCTCGGATTTTCGGGCCGATGAAGTCTCCCAAAAACGGTTAAAGGAAAATCCCAAGGCAGAAATCTTCTTGCAGACGGAAATCAAGAGCCTTCAGGGTGATGGTCGGCTGGAGAGCATCGAAATTTTGGATAAGGTGACCGGCGAAACCCGCAGTCTGTCGGTAGACGGAATTTTAGTTAATATCGGTGTTGTGCCCAATACGGAGCTATATAAGGAAGAATTGCCGCTGACTCCCGGCGGCCGTATCGAAGCAGGGGAGGATTGCCGCACAGCCATCCCCGGTGTTTTCGCCGCAGGCGATGTGCGGGAAAAGGAAATACGCCAGCTGACTACCGCTGCCGCCGATGGCACCGCAGCAGCCCTGCTGGCTGAGAAATATCTGGTTAAGTTGAAGGAGGGTAATCCCGTATGGTAAAAGTATATTCAATCAACGATTGTCCCTGGTGCGAAAAGGTCAAGAAGTACCTGAAGAGCAAGAATGTGGAATTTGAAGAGCATAATATCGAGGAAAACGATGATGACCGTGATGCCTGTTATGAGCTGACGGGAGATACCATGGTTCCCATTACCACGGCCAATGACAAGGATTATGTGCTGGGCTTTGACAAGGCTAAGCTGGATGAAATGCTGGGCCTTTGACCGATAGAATGTTAGATGTAAGTGAGGATAATCATTATGGGAATTTATGATTTTGTGGTAAAGACCAATAAAGGCGTGGAAAAATCGCTGGCTGATTACAAGGGCAAGGTACTGGTCATCGTCAATACGGCCTCCAAGTGCGGTTTCACACCCCAGTTCAAGGAACTGCAGGACCTCTATATGAAATACAAAGGCCAGGGCCTGGAAATCTTAGGCTTCCCCTGCAATCAGTTCGCTGGTCAGGAACCGGGCAGCAACAACGAAGTGCAGGAATTCTGCCGCCTGAACTACGGCGTGACCTTTCAGATTTTCGAGAAAGGCGATGTTCGGGGCGAAACGGCACAGCCTCTCTTCAAGTACCTCATTGAGCAGCAGGGCTTCAAGGGCTTTGACCAGGACCATCCCATTGCTGCGAAGCTTACGGAAGCACTCCAGCAGAATTTCCCCGAATATCTGGAAGGCGACTCCATCAAATGGAATTTCACTAAGTTCCTGGTAGACAGAGAGGGCAACGTAGTTGCCCGCTTTGAGCCCACCTTTGACCCCGCAAACATGGCAGGGGAAATTGAAAAGCTGTTGTAACTTAGAAGCTGACGCCCCATAAGTCAAGCAAGATGTTTGATAGTAAATGCCCCCAGTATCAGGCGTATAGATACAATGTCTGATTCTGGGGCTTTTTTATGAATTTTCGCCTTCCAGAAAAAACGACCTCACAGAATCGTCTGTAATACTTAAGAATAACATAACGCATAAAAAATCGCATAAATCATAAAGTCGCTCAGAGAGGTCGTTAGATGGCTTAAAACGGATATCGTATTTTTAGGCCGGATTTAGGCGTAAAAATAGCACGTACGCTCATTCATCTAATTATTTTTAGTGTTGCTAATTGGGGTTAGCCACACTAAAAATAATTAGATGGGTTTTTCTATATTTTTTCTTGTGCTATACTATCTATAATCTATCACGAACAGGAGGCCTGCGTATGGGCGAGCTGGAACTTGCAAAACTTGATAAACAATTATCCTACTCTTTGAATGTCGATGAGATCACGCCGGACTATTTCATCATGCACTATGCAGAATTTATTCCAAGAGTCATTGCCAAGGGAAATCCATCCTCAGACACGATGCGTCATTATTGTAACCAAATAGATTTCTTTATTCGCTGGTGTCTTGAAAAACAGCGTCATCCGTTGGTCATACACGAGTATCAGATGCTGATGTACCGCGAGTTTCTATTGAACCGCCAATACAAACCGGATAGCATTCAAATTATGCTGGCAGCGGTTCGGGCATTCTATTCTGCTGCCAAAAAACTCGAGTTGATAACGGTCAATCCTGCAGCCGGCGTAGAAGCTCCTACTATCGGCGCAACTAATGACGCTATGCTCCATTTTTATACTCCGCTACAGATGAACGAAGTCATTCATATTTTTGCTGAAGATAAAGACCCGTTCACGCGCTATCGGAATAAACTCATTCTATACCTGATGGGTGTTGAAGGACTACGCAACATCGAGGTCCATAGAGCCTGCCTGCAAGACATCAACTGGGAAGCAAAAGTTATCATGATCCGAGGCAAGGGGGCAAAAGGCAGAATGGAACCTATCTATCCCTGTGATGAAACCTTTGAACTGCTCGAAGATTATATCAAAGCCATCCCGACTGATCATGAAGTTAAGAAAGATGGCGTGCTTACTCCGCTTATTTTATCTTCATCTAATCGAAATTACCTGGGACGAATCTCTAGAAATGGTATCCGTTCTATAATGAATAAAGCTCTTGCCGCCTGCAACTTAAAACATCCAGGCTATTCCTGCCATGTGTTCCGACATAGCTGCGGAACTAATCTTTATCGGGAGACCAAAGACTTGCGACTAGTTCAGGAGTACCTACGCCATCGGGATCCGAAAGTGACTGCTCGTTACGCTCACGTTGCCGACCGTCTTAGTAAGCGTTATACCTCAAAACTTGTTCCGCATGACGATAAACCTTGACTCGCCTAATAAGCCTAGCTTTTCTTCTCCAAATTTTGCTTTTATTTCATCAATAGCTGCATAAAGATTTTCTTTCTTTTTATTTTTTTCCATTTCAAACAACGAAATCGCACTAGGAGCATCAAACCCACTGCAACTAACTCCCAGCAACCGTATTCTGCCACCATGAGGCATAGGAAAAGTATGAAATAGCGCTTTTATTTCTTTATAAATATCTTCATCATAATAAATCGCAGTTGCGAGTGTTTTTTGTCTAGTGTAGGTAGAAAAATCAGCCAGTCTTATCTTTAATTGTACTGTATGTGCCTGCTTTCCACAGCAACGCAGTCTCCAGCCAACTTGAGCCGATAATGCTAACAGCTGCTGCTCAGCTTCTTTCCGCGATTTCAAATCCTCATCAAATGTCTTTTCTTTACCTATAGATTGAGCCTCGCGTGATGGTTCCACCGGACGATTGTCTCTGCCATTTGCTAGTTCCACAAGGTGCAAGGCCAATCTTTCGCCAACTTGTTGTTTTAATATATCTATTTTGACTTTAGCAAGATCGCCTATACACCTATAGCCAAAAGCAGTCAGTCTGGCTGTTGTTTTTCTGCCTACCCCCCATATTCTTGATATAGAAAGTGGCCACAAAATACGTGAAATATCTTCTTTACGAATTATAACCAATCCATTTGGTTTTTCTAAATCAGATGCTAATTTAGCCAAAAATTTATTAGGCGCAATGCCAACAGAAGCTATCAGTCCCGTTTTTGACAAAATAGTTTCTTTTAATTTCATACCATAATCTTTCGGATCACCTTTCATCAAGTGATCCATACCCGTTATATCCAAAAATCCCTCATCTATGGAAAGCGGTTCGAGTACGGGAGAAAAGCGCGCAAGAATTTCAAAAATTTGCGCGGATACTTTCTTATATTGAAGATAATTGCCAGCAACAAATATTCCTTGCGGACATTTTCGCTTTGCTACAGCCATAGGCATAGCCGAATGCACTCCATATTTTCTAGCTTCATATGATGCGGTTGACACCACTCCTCTTGAGGATAATCCACCGACTATGACTGGTTTTCTTCTAAATTCTGGATTATTCCTTTGCTCGACGGCCGCAAAAAAACAATCCATATCCACATGAAGAATCAGACGTTTACACATTGTCATCACCTGCCATTAAATAATTTTTCTGCAATTTGCCGTCAAACACCCCCGCTTATAGAAGCGGAAGTGATTGACATATGGGCAATATTCGCTGTATAGGGAGGTCAGATAATCCTTCTTGTCCTTTTCATCCTCCAGTGCTAAAAGTCTCGGCAGGCCGCCGTAGAGCATATAGGTATCCAGTGCTTTTCGCTCTTCACCGCCCACGGCAGAATAAAACTCGGCAAATGACAGCGGGGACACATGAATCTGCGTAGCACGACTGCGAAACTCTGTTGCGATATCTTTCGACAGCCCTTCGGAGTTACTGCCGGTGACATAAACATCAAGGTTTTTATATGCCTTGAATTCGTTCAGCATATCGTAGATAGTCACCTCGATGCCGCCGTTTTCCTTGTCCACTACTTTCGTGGTGAGCTGCACCTCATCAATGAACAGATAGAATTTTTCATTCTTCCTGTCCCGGACAGTGCTTTCTACATGTTCACACAAAATGATCGGATTTATGAACTTATACCCTTCTGATTATTTTAGCCGCCTCATAAGCGCTATCCTAGGTATTTTCTGATTTTATGTTGCTATTTGGCAGTGCTTTTAATAATTCCTGATAATCATCTTGCAAGGCAGTATATTTTTTCTCCAGCTCCTGATAACGGCCATTAAGTTCGTAAAACTTCTGCTTATCAGCCATCTGCTCCATGAGACTTGATACTAAAAATTCAATCCGTTCTAATCTGTTGGTTTGCTCAGGGGCACATTCCCGCATCACCTGATCCAAATCGCTGGTATTAATGAGATTGATAAGGGCACTGGCAACCATGCCACCAGCCATAGGAACAAACTTTTGACCACCATTTTCTATTATTCTGCGATCTTCAGCTTTTCTATTACGTTCCTCGATACGTTCTTGCGCTCTATTGCCAGCATCGTTTAATTTTACAAAAACATCATGTGCCCAGCCCATTGCCATCCTTCTTTCTTAAATCACGATATATAGCTTTATTATGCTTAAATTCATTAGATTAGTTAGCATTAGCGAAAGCAATATTTAACTATCATAGTGCGTTTTACAAGCTGCTATATATATATATATTGTTATCATCAAAACGATAAACTAGACGGTCTTTTATCGTAATGCGTCGACTCCAATAACCTGATAAATCAGCTCGCAGCTGTTCGGGTTTGCCTAGACCTTCATTGCCATTGCGTTCAATATCCTTAAGCAATTCGTTAATTTTTTTAGCTATTTTACGATCTTCTTTTACCCAATACATAAAATCACGCCAAGCATTATCAGAAAAAACCTTATTCATTTAATATATTCTCCAATTCGTCGGTTGTTTTGGTTACACTATGGCCATGCTCCAATTCCCTAATACCATCCATTATATGCTGATAATTTGCGCGATTGGTCATGATAAAAACATTTTCCATTAAATTATCATAATCATCAGCACTCATCATAACTACATTGCGTTCATTTTTACGAGTAATTACAACCGTTTCATTGTCATCAACAGCTTTGTCACAATAGGCTTTAAGATTATTGCGAATAGTAGAGTAATTAACAGCTAACATGATAACACACCCTTTCTGTAAACATAGTACAATATATTGTGCAATATTTCAACTTAATTTTAGCATAATAATTACAATATCTTGGTGAAATCTTTGGAATAGTAGTAATTAGCTGTAACAAGAAAGATGGCTTCTATCTCTCCATTCTGATATGCCAGTATCCAGTCTCTTATGATTCGTGTGCTTTTAATAGATAAATCTACCATAATTTGAGAGACAGTACGTATTCCGTTCAGATAATCTTCAACAGCAGAAACTTTTTCTTCAACCGTACATTTGGGTTTTCTACCCATAAAAATACCTCCAAAGTAGATTTTAGTTATTTACCTTATCTACTTTAGAGGTATCATATCACATATCATTGAAGGTGCTTTTTTTATTTTGCGTTGTTTTATTTGCCATACTGCTCAACAAACCTGGTTATCGCAATACTCATATCTTTCCCGACAGTCACCCAATCTTCAGCTAGTCGTTCCGTATCTGTCTTTTCTTCACCATAAAATTTACGAGTAATTTGCGTTTTTCTTCTTTTAAAGACTCGTTGTCTGTTATAAAAATCAAATGCTTTTGCCATTCCAGCAAAGAACGCACCATTTTTACCGATTGATTTAATCATAAAAAACACCTCCATATCATTATTTTATTATAGCATGTTTTGGCCGATATAGTCGTTAATATATGTGTGAAACGGCTATGATGACTCAGATATGGAGGCTACATTGTTGAATAATCAGTCATTGGGCGCAATTTTCGCCTTTATATTTGCTAATTCTATTTTCAGTTCAGCGATCTGATTCTGCACTGTCTTTATTTTGCTTGCCGGTCCAAGCTCAACAACGGAATCTGGTTCACGGCAATAAAAAAGCTTTTCGTTCAAAGCTGAATATATCAATATTAGGCTCAATAGTGTCCTTAACTGCTTCTGTGCGAATTTGAAGTGGTAAACTTATTTTGGACACGTAGGGGGGTAACTTTTGTACACTGAAACTGTATAATCTATACCGATGATATTCAGTTTCTAAACACTAGTTATCCTCTAATTGGGGCAGGAGGCTTACCATGAGATACACCAAAGAACAACGATTAGACATAGGCCGTCGCATTTATAACGGCGAGCTTACCAAATATGAAGCAGCTAAACAGTACGACATCTCTCACTCGACAGCTCGAGATTATATGAGAATGTATCGCGATGAGAATCGATTACCTCCTAAGAGAGGGCCGCTGCTTTTCAAAGAAAAAAATTTAATTCGACAAAGGACCGAACCGGAACCTTATAACCTTGAAGTATATAAATCAATGTCGAAGGACGAACTGATTCAGGAACTAATCAAAGTCCGCATAGCTGATGCTCGATTAAAAAAAGGTTACGAGGTGAAGGGAGATGGTTCGGTAATTCGCTACAGCAGCAAGAATACCAAGTAATACTTGAGTTATCTGGGGAAATTCTGATCCGTATGCACACAAATGCTGCAAGATTAATGGAATAAAAAGCAGGGCAAAGCACTACCAGTACAAAAAGCCAGGCGATCCAGGAAGAATATTCCCGAATCTGCTTTCTGCAGAGCTCAACATTGACGGACCGCTTCAATGCATTGTCAGTGATATGACCGCTTTCTATGTTAATGGCATTTACTATGAGCTGACATTGTACATGGACCTATGGAACAATGAAATTGTCAGTCATGCCCTGTCAGCAAAGCGCGGAGACCGGATGACATACATAAGCGGCTTGAAAGATCTTCTTGAGCTCAAGAAGGCTCATCCTGAGTACAAAATGATTCTTCATAGCGATCAGGGATCTGTTTACGCCTCGAAGGCGTATAACGAACTTCTGCCTATGTATGTGAATCGATCCATGTCACGCGCTGGAACGCCTACGGACAACGCTGCAATGGAATCCATTAATGGTTGGATTAAAGCTGAGCTGTTTATGGATCTCCATGTAACCGGCGAAGTAACCAGATTACATGCTGTTAAGCTCTACCGTTCAGGCAGTTGTTTTTCCTTTTACTGATATTATATATATAATTTGGAAAGAAATCCGAGATTGAATACCTAATCGAAAATTGCGAATTTGTACTGACCCCCAAAAGTTAGACTTAAAGAATTTTAACTTTCGGGGGTATTTTTCATGGCAAAATACAGTTTCAAATTTAAAATGAAAATCGTACAGGAATATTTGAGCGGTAGCATTAGCTGTAAAACGCTTGACAAACAATATGGTATAGCCAGCAGTAAATCTATAAAAATATGAGTTGCTGTCTATCAAAAATTCGGAGAGGATGGACTCCAGCGCTCTCGTCAAAATGCAAAAAGACCAACAAAAATAAAACTGTACGCCTAAATCAGGAACTTACCTCAATGCACCAAGAAGTTGTAGATAACTTAGAAAGCATCCACGGAGCACTGCTGAGAATGAATCGCTCCATTCAATCAGAAGGTACTTTTGGCGTAATGAAATATGACCGCTGGTATAAACGAGTTGTACGAAAAGGCATGGAACAGGTAAGACTAGAGGTTTTCCTGGTTTCTATAGGGCATAATCTTTATAAGTACCATAATAAAATCGATCGCACAAAATTAGCCGCATAAACAGACAGTGCGCTATTCTATGGGGAAAGGGTCATTGCGCCCTTTTTTAGGTTGCAATGGGATAAAATACAAAATCACGCAATAAAACAAATTACTACTCATCCACCACAAGGACTTTGCTACCGCAACCATTTCATTCCTATTTCATCAAGACAGAGCGCCCGTAGACGACATCCATCAGGGGAACTTGGCTTTCTCAAGTTAAGATAAGAAGGTTTTTGCTGGTCAGAAAGACGCTGCTCCTACAATGCATTGTTAGCGTCTACATCACAGGAATACCTGTGCACTCAGTATTCTTTCGACACAACAGTGGTTTTCTTAACAAAACCAAGCTGTCATACAATGCAATGCTTATCCAGATTGCTACGATATATTTGTCAGTATCATTGGCAGGGGCAGATGGATTTGAACCACCGATACAGGAGTCAAAGTCCTGTGCCTTAACTATTTGGCGATACCCCTTTAACATTTATAATTATAACAAACAGCAAATTCCAAAATGCGAATTACGCATCTTGGGAAAAATTTACTGTTGCATAATATCCGCAAATATATATCAGAGGGCGTCGGTGCTTCTCCGACTCCACCACTTATTTGAGCAGGCGTTCTATTTCTCTGCCAGTTTTTCGGCAGGTTGGCTAAACTAACCCTCGTGATATTTTTTAGATTCAGTCACCTGCGGGCGGCTTGGCTAAATCTGTGTTACTTCTTGTTACTGTCACAAAGAGCCTGTTTGTATCCCGAATAATAGCAAGCACCTATAACTAAAGCATAAGACAGACCTATGCATATAGAATAAAGTGAAACAGTATCTAATCCGAACATAGCTGCAGAAACAATCAAGATACTAACAAGTACAAGCATATAAGTCAACGCTATTTTTGCTGCTTTTTTTGCTGCCATAAAACATCTCTCCTCCTATCTTTTTAGTTCACGCATTTTACGCGCCAAATGTAAGCATGATTAATCACTTATCAATAGCTTACTCTCTAACTATAGCAAAACTTTTTATCGTTTTTCTTTTATATTTGTTGTCAAGAACCACGATATTCGCGACTCAATGCAGCTAATAATATCTTAGCCAAAGGCTTTCCAATTTAATAATAAAATATAGGAAGGAGAGCTTTGGGAAAACGGGATTGAAGTACCTTTGTCAGCAAGGGATTTTGTCAGCTTTGCCAAACACGAGATTATTAATACTGCGGAAATTGCAAACATGTTGGGATGTACTAGGCAGAATGTGACTGCCGCTATCAAGAATGGTCATATCAAACCCGTAAAAACCTACCAACGTACAACGCTTTTCTTGAGAGCTGATGTAGTCAGAGCTTGACACTCCCCATGGATAAGCTATAATGGCGGTAAATGAAATGACTTCAGTCCTTTGGGTCTGGTCACTGGCCACACCGTTATCTTAGCGGTGTGGCTTTTATTATATCATTACCTTGGTTTTTAGCGCGGTTGCCGTCGCGCTTAATCTTTATTATGCAAGTGTTTTCCCTTCAAAGAATTTGGAGAGATTATCATGTCAATTCGAAAAAGTTGACGAACAAATCTGCAAGTATTCTGTTGCCGCAAAAGAAACAACATAACTGGTATTGACTATTCGCTCACATTTAAGATTTTCTTTCAGAGTTTTCTGCTTGGGTCCTGTTTTTTCTGGGCAAACCCATAAATATAATAGACTAACAACCGCACACAAGAATAAATCTCATTTTTTCTGATATTGGCGAAGCCATTCTCACGGTTTAAATATATTTATAATTGGGCTACAGGATAAGATTTAGCCCTGTTTTGGCCTTTTTTATTTCCTGAACCATTAGGTAGTCACTACCGCTATTTTTTGCGTTTTTTATTGTTTTTAGTTAAGGAAAAAATATTTTTTATTTTTTCACGGGGTCATTCTTTATCATTTTTATACTAAAATGATTTTTTCTACTGGTCATCTTGGTGCGTTACCTTACCATAAGATATTTTTTCTTGGACTTTTTGTAGTAAAGATAAAATACTGTTGTGTCTACTGAGAAAACATGTAAGAAACGATAAACCTAGCATAATCATCATAGATTGCTTAGAAAATCCGTGTTCCATTGTTATAACGAACTCTGTATCAGCGTTCTTTTCGTAGCGCGAATAGCTGGCTGATATAATCGCTTTTTCTAGAAATAATCGGTAAGTACTGCTGTTTAGCAGCCAAAACATAAGAAAAGCCGCCTGTAGTCTCGTAAACTAAAGCGGCTTTCCTTATGCTTATAAGTGTTTTTGTCCATGGGGGCAAACCAATTAATATGGCTCGTCCTTTTTTATTATAGCATGGCATGTTGTGTCATTGCAATTCACGTTCTTGCTAAAATAAGGCAATCTGAATATCTTCTGATTCTTTTGGCTTGTCTATAGCCTGCGGAAATCCCTTAGCAGACTGCATTTCCGCAAAATAACTTGAAAGCACATTAACAGGTGTATCAATACCTTCTACATACAAAATCAAGACATCTGAGCCTGAACAGCTGGATTTTACTTCAAAATCAATAACTGTATACTGTCGAAACAGATTATATCCGACACTTTTTTGGTAATACAATGTTTTCTTAGCTGTTATCTTGTATTTTGCCAGCAGCTCTTTCTTCTCTATGCCAGTCATTTCTGAATATCGCATGATGCTACTCTCTCCATTCTACTTTATGCCTATATCATACCTTATTTATGCCCTCATTATACCGCAGTTATGAGCTTTTTTAGCAAAATGGACACTCTCAAGCTCTTTTTATGGCAATTCAAGTCCATATACTAATATCTATGTTTAAGAAAATAATGGATTGCATATCGAATATGTTCCTATCCCTGTGCCTGTACCTTATATGATTTGTTCATCTAATCAACTGAATCAATTCAATCAACTGAACCAAACCAATCAATTCAATCAAATGAATCAACTGAATCAAACAAATCAAACCAATCAAATGATTCAATTGAATCAAACGAATTAATAGATATGCTAACTGGCAAAAAAGAATTAGTATACGAATAGGCTGCATCGAAAAATAGCTGATCTTGTGATATTAAAAAATGTCAGCTGAATATATATCGCGGTCAGTGCCTGGGTATGCTTTTATGAGTTAGTTCAATCCTGACTTTACGATGAGATACCTATTAAGTTTTTCTTCTATCTGCGATTTTATTTCTATATTTGTGAATCGTTTTTTGCTGGCTGCTCAAAACACAAAAAAGCAGACTGACAAAATAGCAAATGCCGTCCACTAAAATTGTATTATCTTGTTAATCCTCAATAGTGCTTTTCCTCATAGTAAGTTCGGCATGTAACTGACCAGTCTCTATAGATATATCTGTTCTTTGTCTGCCTTTATATAAATACCGTCATTCCCATGATATTGGCGGAGCCTTTAGCCGTGTTTTTTATAATTTTTATAAGGCTGCGGGATAGGACAAGGTATGATTCTTGATTTTTTCCTGTAATTTGGTGGTTAGGTAGTCACTACCGCTATTTTTTGCGTTTTTTGTTGTTTTTAGTTAAGGAAAAAATATTTTTTATTTTTTCACGGGGTCATTCTTTATCATTTTTATACTAAAATAATTTTTTCTCTTGGTCGTCTTGGTGTGTTACCTTACCATAAGATATTTTTTCTTGGACTTTTGTAGTAAAGATAAAATACTGTTGTGTTTAAACCAAAGACACACAAATAAGTATTAAATGTTAGAAAAGCTCTTCGGCAGCAGCATATTGCCGAGGAACTTTTTTTAAGAAACTATGTGAGAAATTTTTTCGTCTGGATATTTGAGAGCAATACTGCCTTTACGACAGGTTTCCTTTATATTAATTACTCTCTGATTGGAAGATCCACGGAACATAAGGGACAGGTCGCGGTTTTCTATCTTGAACTCGCCATCCACAAGGACATCAACATTATCAAGTAACGCAACCGCATCTTTCCGAAGAATAAGTTCTTCCAGTACCCATCCAGTATATGCCCAAACAGTTTTGCCAAGATTATGTATCGCTTCTGCTAACATCCTGAGTTGACGAGTGTACAGGAATGGCTCTCCCCCGCTAAAGGTAATTCCTTCGCAACGTGGATTATCTGCCACTTTTCTATATATTTCATATAGCGTCAATAAGTTATTATTCGTCATATCCCAACTTTGCGGATTATGACAGCCTTTGCAATGATGTGGGCAGCCTTGTACAAATAATGCAAAACGAAGACCTTCTCCGTCCACTACAGAATCTTCCAAAACTCCCATTACAGGAATAGAAACATCTTTCAAACGTTCAATCTTTATCATAATCTATACTTCCTTTCCATAAAGAAAGTATAGATTATTTCCCAGCAGATAAAAAAGGCGCAGGAGAAAAGAATAAGGAAAAATCTATGATGCTTAATGAACTTTCCCGCCGTTGGAGTATGGAAACAAATTCCATTGACATCATTCACAGCCCCGAATATGTAGCGTATTATCTTATGCCAAGATACAGGGACAAAATGCGAGAACATTTTGTGTTGGTACTATTGAATACAAAAAATTACATCATAGCAACACCTGTCGTATCTACTGAAAGCCTTTCCTCGTTCCACCTATGCCGTTCCTCATGCTGCTCCATGTAACCCCCCTTCTTTGTAAAAATAGGAGGATAACAAAATGCTTTCGCATTTTATCACACCTCCTATTTTATCTTTAATTTTTCTTATCATACACAGCTGAGAAGTATGATGGTCTTACTTCTACATGGTATTCATCTGCAAACTGTACGTTAATACGATATGGATTGTTCTTTAACATCTGGAAGTTTAATACACTTGGTTTTATAAACATCGGACGGTAGCAAAGGCCCTTAATCTGGACCTCAAAATGATTTCCTTTTTTCTTAACATCAACATTCGCTTTTTCTCCTTTGCACTGGACAAGTCTTCCATTTGTCCTAGTATTCTGTAGTTGTTTAAACCACGATGTTGTTTGAATATTAGTTTGAGCAGCTCCATTAGCTTGGATTCCTAAATTTGCCCAAGCAGTTACGATAGCAGAAGGACGACATTTGCTTTCACTAAAACCGCCTGCACCTTGCGAACTGTTACCTTCAACAGAACCGCCAGCTACGCCAATACAGGATAAGCCAGCAATTTCTTGTGCATTTTTTACATCCTGCTGATACATACGCATTTGTCCTATATCATATATGACTGCAATAACAGGAAGCATGACACACATAACTACTGCTAGAATCAAAATCATAACATTACCCTGTTTGTCTTTTTTTAATGATTTGAATTTCAATTTTCCACCGCCTTTTATTTTGTCTGCGAGGAATGGAAGCCACCATACGCAGAGCAGATTTTCACAGGGCCTGTAAAAGTAGAACCAATCGGAGATACAATTTCACATACCTCTACAAAAACAGGATTTTGGCCCGTTGCTGAATTTTTAATTGGAACTGGATGTTTTGTATTCTCGACTTTCACATCTCCTAATCGAACCAACCTTTTTGACTCGGCAGTATTGTTATGCCTTTAATTGCGCCTTCCGTTTTTTGGCTGATTTCTTGATTTTTAGCAGAGCTGGTTGGACTTACTCCCTGCATAATCATATATCTGACACCATTTCGTGCCATCATCATAGTCTCTGTTTTAGTCTGAACAATAAGTGCAAAATCAAAGATAGCCATTAGCAACGCTCCTACCATCATCGTGCCAAATGCCAGCTCAATGATAGCCTGTCCTTTTTTATCTTTCTCTTTTTCCTCTAAAACCTTCTGGAATTTTTGAAACACTTTGCATCTATCTTTCCCTGTAAATTAGAAGTAGCTTGTGATACGGCATTGGAAACCTTTGTATCTACATTATTAGATATTTCGTTTTTTACATTATTCAGTTCACTCTTATCAATTTTATTATTGATTTGCGATTGTAGATTATTATTAACAGCCGTTACATCTGATTTTGATGCTTTTGATTCAACATCTGTTTTTATTTTAGTAATAGCGGTATTTGATGATACTTCTTGTGTAACAGTTTTCTTTACTGTTTCTGACGTAGCAGCTTGCATATTTAATTCAAGAAGTTTTCTAGTAAATGCACTTCCTATCCCCTCAGGTGTTTCAGGGTGTCCATACCATTCTTCATTTGCGTTTTCAAAGTTGGTATTCTCGTTTGAGTCGTAGTCTGATTCAACGTATACATATTTTTGAATATCTTTGTCCCAAATAGCTCGGATACCATAGTATGCAGGTAGCTCCGGTCTACAGTTCATGGAATTATCTCCATCCTCGCAGTCAGGTTCGAACTCATGAACCTCTTTATTAGTCAAAATTATATCGGGGTTATTAGGGTCTTGATTTGCATGATATACTTTAGCCCCATCAGCAAAAGGATTCCCTGCATTCTGTTCGGCTTCTGCGATACCTTGAGTTGCTGTTGCAGCATAATATGGCAGCACTGTGCAATTAAAAATACCAGCTAATACTAATTTTTCTATAAATCGTTTATTCTTTCTCTTTGTCAAAACAAGACATCTCCTTCTCTTTTTATTTGCAATATGCTAAAACGTTTGTCAAACCAGATAAAAAATAGCAAACCTCTATTGCTTAGTAGAATTTATGTAATTTATTGCCACTACTGATACAACAAAAAGGCACTAGAACATCGGTAAATACCGAATTTCTAGTGCCTTTATTCCTTTCGCTGACTAAATATTAACGGATTTTCGTTTTATCTAAAGTGAGTGCATCAAAGTCTTTTTTAGTAATTCCTTGTCCGTTAATGCATTTTTCTAAACTGGCGTGAATTTTATTTAGCTGGTCTTGTGATATTGTCCATCTAGGTACAGTTTTCTTAATATCACGCGCAACTGCTTGTGCAGACGTATAACATTCCGCAAGATTCAAATTAGGAGAACGCCATGCAGTATGCCCATTGGGGAATAAAATTGCCCCATCTACCCAAACATTTGACCCTTCAATCTTTAGAAACTTTGCCAGAATAAAAACATTGCGTTTTAACTGGTTAATCGGATTGCGAATAGTCTTGGAATAGGTCCCCCCTTTTTGTCCTGTTTTATGCAAAATCCATTCTTTGTCATCCCTGCCTCCTTCTAATGTTCCATTGTAATTTTTGACTTCCACATCAAAAACTCCTGTTGGACCAACGATAACCATATCCGACTCCATCTTTTCGTGGACTTTTACATTAACATAAATGTGAAAATCATCAGAGAGTTCTTTTTTTAGCTTTGAGAGAGCTTTATGCTCGCCGTATGCACCGCTGAAATAAATTCCGCTTCGATTGATGGTAATTACAAGCCCCATAAAGGTCAGGAATATCCATATTATAAAATCATTACGTGCATGTCCGCCCAAAAACATCGTTAATATCAAAAAAACAATCATGCTATATGTTCCCCAGTACAGGAATAATCTAAGCCCGTGATAAAACAAAGGTGAACCATTTTTATGTACTACTGCCATGTAACTCAGCAAGTTTTTACTTGCCTCTATCCCCCTCCGCATTTCTTGTGCGCCAAAATTTATGATAATGACATCAATTGCTTCGTTTAATTATATATTGTATTTACAGGAAAATCAATTGTAATCGTGAAATACACTGCAACGCTGAAATAATTATCAAATTCTTGCTATTTTTTGTAAGAAATAATTTACGAAAGATAGAGGTATTTAAAATGTCATCAGAACAGCAACAGTATCCATATACATACGAATATAAAGACGGGCTAACTGCTTCTGTTGGTGAAGAAGAAGTTTATGATGCCCAAACAAAGCATGATGATTTAAGAATCATCGACCGTTATATTGAATATGATCAAAAACATCCAAAACGTGTTGCTTACTTAACCTACATCCTCGATAAACGGGAAGACGATGGCGAATGGGAACGGTATGTTAAGGTTGTTAAGTTCTGCAAGACTTATAACGTTCCGAAAGAATTACGTGAGAAAAAAGCTTTGATGGTATCTCAGGATGAGATGCTTTCCTCAGTATGGAAAAACGACATCAATTTCTTGTGTATTTATGTCAATATGCCACAAGAAGAAACGAAACCTGACGACCAGAATAATAAAATACATGGATTTTATTATTTATATGGCGTACAGTGTGTACGCCAAATCCGTAAACATTTTTATGGTACGGGCGGTGTCCCTATCTATTATGATGAAACTGCTTCTGAAGCAGAAAAGATTGCTCAGACACTTAAAGTTCTTAAAGACGAAGCTGATGCAAAATATGGTGGTCTTATCAACCTGCTCCGTGGCAACTTCCGCCAAGCTCAGTTTCTTCCTTTAGAGATGAATGAAGCACTGGCCATTCAGGATACTATTGAAAATGCACCTATTTTACAGGTGCTTCGTGGTATTCCCAAAACCCATATCAGTGCTGCTTCTGGAGTCACTACTTCTTTGGAAGGCATAACGACAACTCCAGATGGTATTGAACAGAATGAAGAATTTATTCGTGGAATGCTGCATGATAAGTATGCGAATATTATCATGGCGATTCCTATTCCCCATTCCGAAATTCTTAGATGGTCAGATAACACGGCAAAAGAACTATCAAAATATAAGAGCCAGTACAGCGGTATGATCAGCCATAATGCTGGCGTTTCTATCCCTGTTGTATTTGCTGGCAATTTATCTGCCACACTTGGCAATACTAATGGTGTTACTGATACAACTGGTGATACGCAGGGAATAACGCAAGGCATTTCAGACAGCGCTTCTTATGGCAAAGGAACCAGTGAAGGAACCAGTCATTCTGTTGGTTATTCTAATGGCCAAAGTATGGGTATTGCAGACAGTACCAGCCAGGCAAATACCAGCTCACAGGCACAGGGACTTTCTCAATCCCAGTCGCTTACGAATAGTATCGGGACAAGTCAGACTGAATCCAATGGCACAACTCACGGTATAACTAACACAGAATCTTACGGCCGTTCTCATACGGTTGGCAAATCGGAAACCTTTGGTGAAAGCGAAACGCAAGCAGTATCCAATACTCACTCTCTTGGACGTTCTGCTACGCTCGGTCATACTTCGGGTGAAACGATAGGTCAAACTATGGGAGTAACCCAGGGACATACAATAGGCAATACCAATGGAACAAGCACTACCGTTGGACATACACAAGGCAGCACTTGGGGACATACGGTAGGCAATACAACAGGTAATTCTATTACCGATTCTGATTCTTTTGGTACAAGCAACAGCTATGGTGGCTCTCACTCACTCAGCAATGGAACATCTTCCTCTGTTGGCATAAGCAGCAATAGTGGCATTTCCCAAAGCGCAGGACATACCATCGGCAGTTCTGCTACTAATTCCAACAGCGCAAACTTCGGAACCAGCGAAAACTGGAACCAGGGCGTATCTGGCAGTTATTCTCATAGCGGAAGCATGAGTGCTGGCACAAGTACCAATGTTGGTGGCGGTGGCAGCTGGAATGTTGGCTACAACGATGCAAAAAATGGTGGTGGCAGTATTGGCGGTTTAGGTACTGGCTTTAGTGCCAGTGTCTCAGCGGGCGGTTCTCATGGTGCTGGAGAAAATGTCAGCTGGGGAAATAGCGGTTCATCCAGTTATTCTTCAAGCAACAGCTATGGCGGCGGATACTCATCAAGCGTAGGCGGTGGAATATCAAAAGGATGGGGCAATTCTCAATCTTTAGGCATTACAGATTCCAACTCTTTTACCAATGGTCTCTCTCAAAGTGTTGGACAGAGCCAGAGTTCTGGACAGTCCCAATCTGCTTCAAACGGCAACTCCTGGTCAAACGGCACATCTCAGAGCAATTCCCATTCTGTAGGACATACTAACAGTCAAAGTGTTTCAAATAGTATTTCCAGCAGCCATTCACAGAGCTTGTCAAACAGCCATTCTCAGTCGTTGAGCCATTCTTTAAACAACAGTAATTCTTACAGCCTGTCTAACAGTGCTTCAAACAGCTTATTCAACAGTCATTCACGGTCTTTATCCAACAGTTTATCCGACAGTTTCTCTCGTTCTTTGAGCGATTCTCTGTCTCGTGGCATATCAAGCAGTGTTTCAGATGCCCATAGTCTGTCTAACAGTGCTTCAAACAGCCACGCCCTTTCCCGATCCAGCAGCTTATCTCAAGGTGTATCCGAAGGATGGAGCCAAGGATATTCTCATGGATTTGGCAGGACTCATTCTGTTGGACAGACAATCTCCGATGGTGTAACACAATCAGTTTCTCGTGGCATATCGGATTCTAATTCTCATACAGTATCTAATGGACTTACCCGTTCGCAGAGTACAGGCAACTCAATTGGCCGTACTGAATCACTAAGTCATGGAACCAGCACTGGCATCGGCAAAACAGCCAATCAGGGATTATCACGTTCCTTCTCTGACTCTCAAGGCGTAACTAACGGAACCAGCACCAGTGACAGCCGCAGCAATGGCAAAACCACAAGCAGCAGTAATTCACTCAGCAATTCCCAAGGGCTTTCTGCCGCTAAATCCAGTGCTTTAGGTTCTGGCACAGGCATGAACTTCTCCCTTGGACCATCATTTGGCGTTGGCCGTTCTTATCAGATATATGATGAAAGCAAGGGCAATCTTATTAAACTGCTTGAAGTATCTAATACTCGCTGGAACCTTGCCGTCCGTATGGGAGCTTTTCATGTTGATTCCTATGTCGTATCTTATACAGCAAAAGCTGCACAAGGCGTTGCTCTTACGGCTGTAACATCGTGGGGCGGAGATAATGAGCTGGCAACTATTCAGTGCGTAACCCCTGGCGAACTTACACAGGCGCACTTACTGAAACACGTTTCCGTCCTTGATCCATGTTCCTTGAAGGACCCTACTCCAAATGTTCCAGATAATTATGTCTGGTCTACCATTATGTTAACTTCCGAGCTGGCTGCTCTTACTCACTTGCCTCGTGTTGAAACAAGCGGTATATCTACTGTTGCTACAAACATTCCGCCATTCAGCGTCTTTGCGAATAAAAGTGGTGAAATTTTCTTTGGTAAGCAAATTAACTATGAAGATGGGGAACCATCTTTCAATTACTATTTCACAAAACAGGAATTCATGCATACACTTATTTGTGGTGCATCTGGTTCTGGCAAAACTACGTCAGCAGTACGAATGGCTCGCGAAGTTATCCGAAACTACCCAGATATGAAAATTTTTGCCCTCGACTGGAAAAACTCCTGGCGTGTACTGAAACGTTTTGCTCCAGATGCAGAAGAAAATTTTGAATTCTTTGGTTTGGATTATTCTTCCGTCCGCCCGATTCGCATGAATCTGTTTATTCCGCCCAAACATGTTGGTCTTATTCAATGGTGCGACAAAGTAATTGAATCCATTTGCCTTGGCTATGGATTTGGTAATAAAATGTATGGCGTTCTGAAAAACGCTTCTCGTATTTCTATGTTAATAAATGGAGTTCTCACCTTGAACGAAAATGGAGACCCTATAGAAGTAAAACCTCAGAATGAAGAAGAGCAGGCTTTATTGAATCAGAAAGTTGCTCATGTTACTATGAAACAAGTTTACGAAATAGTATCTGCCATGAAAGCAGGTGCGTTAAAAGATGGCACTGCTTTGGCCTCCAGCATTGCAGCCCTTTCCGACGCTAACGCCCGTGATTACATTAAATCAAAATTTGTAAAGCCAGGGCAAAGTATGAATGATACCTTCGATTCTATTCTGACAAAACTTGAAAGTTTCTATGCCGGCGAGCTTAAACCGCTGTACTGTGTAGATGACTATGAAAAGTGCCTGCATATCGAAGATATTATCGACGGCAAGCGTATTGTAGTTCTTGAAGGCGGTGATTTGGATGGTTCTACCAAAAAAGCTATTATCGTTCTTATCTCTTGGGGGCTATTCTTGTATTCGCGTTTAAAAAAGAACCGTGATAAAGTTGTCGATAAACGCTTTTACATTCTTGAAGAAGCACATCGTATTATTGATAACCCTGATTCCAAGTCGGGCGGACCTGTTCTGGATGTTGGGGAGAATAGAATATATTCGAAATTCTCTTAAATGAAGCTCGTGAATATGGTGTTTACTGCATGATTATTGTACAGACTCCATCGCATCTGCCGCCAGCATTAGTTACAAACTGTGCAATCCTTATTATTCACCGCTAGGGAAACGATGAGGATATAACACTTATGACACAAATGCTTGCCCGCAATTCTATACGATGGAATATGAATAGAGTTTTGGAAGGTGCTGGCTTTAAACAGCAAGGAGCTGCATGTCATATCTTCAGACACAGCTGCGCCACTGCACTGTATAAAACTACTCATGATCTTCGGGTAGTACAGGATGTACTGCGTCATAGAAACCCGAATGTTACAGCCCGTTATGCTCATGTTGTAGAGCAGCTTCAGAATCGCCCCACCAATGCATTAGGCAAAATGATAGACTGATTATATCGTGGTGGAAAGCATTTTTTTTATATAGTTTTCGGGAATTTTTATTAATATTTTTGCTCACCTTTCACTCTTTTTTGCGAATAATTAATTTTATAAACAAATAAAACAGCATATTATACTCAGTACATACAAAAAATTAAAAGCCCAAGATTTCTTGAGCTTTTTTAGTGGTATTTATCAGGTTAATTATATTATATTAAGTTTTGGAAATTGATTTGCTGATATACAGGTTTCCTCATAACTGTCCATAGGTTTTTTATTAAAATAAGTCGCTGTGCGTGCCAGTTCGCATTAGTTTCAACACTAATCGTTCTTCAATAATCTGGTATACCAGCAACCAGTCTGGGTCTATATGGCATTCACGGACGTCTTTAAAGTTACGCGAATTTGTCAACGCATGGTCACGGTACTTATCCGGCAATGGCTGCCGATTTTGCAGAAGCTGAACGACTTCCTCGAAATGCCGGGGGTTACAGCCTCGCTTTAGCGCACGCTTATAGTCCTTCTTGAATATACCGGGGTACTCAATCGTCAGCATTGAGATCCTCCATTAAATCCTTCACGGAATAGAACGGACCATGTATATCAGTATCGGCGTCGGCTTCTGCCAGACGCTGCATAAAAGTCGAATCCGCACCGTTAAACGTCACCTCAAAGGGAATACCCTTGTGTATCAGCGACTGCCGCAAAAAGATATTGATAGCAGTGGTCATATCCAGCCCCAGAGATTTAAACAGCTGCTGTGATTGTTCCTTGACTGTACGATCCATACGAATACTCATGCTCGTTGTTGCACCAGCCATAATAACACCTCCTATTTATATTATATCTCTTAAATATCTATTGTCAATATATTAGCGTTGTTTTGTATAAGAACGGTAATTAAAGCCATTGCGTAGTTTCTCCTGCTCATCCATTGCTTTAGTTGCAAGATTGTATATCCGCTTGATATGCTCACTTGACTTGGCTAAATTGTGTATTGACTGTACTATTAACAACTTAGGAAGTTTGCCGTCAGGAGTTTCCTTTTTCTTTTCCTGCTTTTCACTGTACTTATCCGTGACGTTACTCTCAGTCTTTACTTTCAGCAGATTTTTGGTTGCCTTTTTAAAACTTTCTACCGTACCTGCCTTTTCGGATTCACTAAGAGAATAACGGACACTAGAAAAGCCGTCCTTGTCAGAACGGCTTACTGAGAAATCTCTGTCGTTGTTTTGTTGTCTTTCTCGTTCGGCTCGCTGTCGTTCAGCAGTTTGATATGCTACCTTATAGGTAGACATGCAAAATAATTAAAGCATGTTTATCTATAAGGGGGTATTTTTTTGTGTCCAACATATAGTCCGGATGTAAAAATCCGTACGGTATTAGATTATAAGGCTGGAAAGAATTCGCAAGAAAAGATTGCCAAGCGTATCGGAACAAACTGGACTACACTGCAAAGATGGATTCGGCAATATGATTCTTTTAGCAAAGAGATTTTTTATAAGCATGGATATCAGCATTATTCAGCAGAGCTAAAGGAAGCTGCAGTAACAGCATATTTAGCTGGTGAAGGTTCTTATGAAAGTTTATGCACTAAATATAAAATTCGGTCAGCTGCACAGTTAGAAAGAGGGGTTATGCAGTATAATGATTCTGGAAGGCTAAAAACTTCCGGAACAGGAGGATTTCCCATCATGAAAAATGGTCGTAAAACGACACTGCAGGAACGTATAGAAATTGCAGCCCACTGCATAGAACACGATCATAACTACGCAGCAACATCTGTAGAATATAATATTTCCTATCAACAGGCTAGAAATTATACCATTAAGTATGAGCAAGGCGGTCTCGAAGCCCTTGAAGACAGACGTGGAAAAAAGAGACCAACAGATGCTCTTAGTGAAATCGAAAAATTGAAAGCAGAACTCAAATTAGAGCAAGCACGGCGAAAGCATGCTGAAATGGAGGTATCTTCCTTAAAAAAACTCAGCGAAATAGAAATGAGGCGGGACTGCGCCGGTTACGCAAAGAGCACATATATCTGGCAGTGAAAGAAGAACACGAAAATCATGGATATCCTATTGAGGCACTATGCAGACTGGAACATGTATCCAGAGCTGCCTACTACAAATGGCTGCACCGAGGCTTGCCTCGGTATGAAGCTGAAAATATCCGTATTGCTGAGGAAATCGAAAAGATACACGAGCAATATCCTGATAAGGGCTATGGACGAATAACGGACGACCTGAAGCGTTACCATGGCATTTAAAGTCAACCATAAAGTATACCAACAACGGTTGTACAAGAGCCGCATCAGCACCGCAAGTTGTAGCTGAGAATATTCTAAACCGAGAATTTTACGCAGATACTCCAAACGAGAAATGGCTGACAGATGTTACGGCATTCAAATATTATTTGAATGGCAAAAAACACAAAATATACTTAAGCGCCATAGATCTGTATGACAGACGAATTGTCTCGTATGCCATTGGCAACAGCAACAACAATTACTTAGTATTTGAAACTTTTAATCGAGCAATAAAGGCAAATCCGAAGGCACATCCGTTATTTCATTCCGATAGAGGCTTTCAGTATACAAGCCGCAAATTCCATAACAAGCTGAAAAAAGCTCACATGACGCAGAGCATGTCACGCGTGGGAAAATGTATCGACAATGGCCCCATGGAAGGATTCTGGGGAATACTGAAACGCGAACGGTATTACGGGAAAAGTTTTCTTGATCGCTATTCGTTAGTGACAATGATAAAAGATTACATTGGCTACTACAACAACAGACGATTACAGCAAAAGCTAGGCGTAAGAACGCCGATGGAAAAATACCTGTCATACATGACAACTGCATAAAAAATGCCGTCAGCTTAGCACTGACGGCAGAAAAGATTTTTAATTATTTTGTCTGTCTACTTGACGGGGAGCAGTTCAAAACAGGTTGCACCTAATAATCCAGTCATAGTTAGTGCAGTTACAGCTACGGATACAGTTTTCTTCATGTTCATTGTTAATTTGCCCCTCTTTCTGAATGTAAACATAGTAATTTTTTACTATATTTACATTATAGTATACATTTGTATTTCATGAGTAAATTTATTACTAACAAATTATAACTGTTTCACTGATATAAAAAAGCTCATGTTAAGCAGTATATCATCAGATATCCGTATCTTCGCCTAATCACATTTGATTACCAGATAATGGTCTGCGACTTTTCTGACCTTTTATACATTAACCAGCGCTTTTATAACTCTAGCAGCCGTTTTATTTTTTCAGGTGATTTGTTAATTTCAAATGTTCAGGTACCACCCAGCTCTATGTCAACGGGTTGCAGATCATAAAAATTCAACCGTTCAAATACACCGTCTTTGCGCTGTACTTCTGTTAACAGTACAAAACCGCTGACAGCACATAAATACTTATCATCAATGTGACGTGTGAAATCCATATCATCACATAATATCAGCGCCGCCTGATACTGCTTAACTCTACATGAACACCCTAAAATTGGAACAGGTGACAACATTTCATATATCTCTATTCTAGGTGTGCAATCAGCTAGCTTTATTCGTCTTGAATCTAGTATGCTGTATAATTTCTCCGTTTTCACATGGGATTTTTAATAGTAGATGCTTTTCCATAGTTCTTATTCTACCTTTGGCCATTCCTTAAGTTTTTTATTTTCTTCTTCCAGCTTTTTAATCTCAGCTTTTAACTCTTCCAAAGTCATTTTAGATAATCGTTCTTCATCCGGGTATTCTTTGTAATTATAAACTATCATAATAATTCCTCCCAGAATATATTATAGCTTTTACTGAAATCATTTAAAACTTTAATGCCAGCGTCATATGGATCTAATTCACCGTTAAAGGTTAACTCTTTTACTTTTGTATCAATTGTACATGATGCAAAGGGTCTAGCATTTTTTACTGAATACTTAAAAACTTTCCCATCATGACAAGCTATCACACAAAAAGCGTATTTGCGATACCCAGCTGAACCAAAATCGCTACCGCTAGGTGGTAAATGAGTACTGTGGTCATGTATTGATATTAAACTAAATGGTTTGTATACCTTAATTTTTTCTACCAGTTTATCCGTATACTCAGTTTCATAATCAACTTTACTATCATCAAAATAAGGTGCTGTACAGGACCGGCAATGACAATGTAACGGTGGTGCTTGTAAAGATTAATATTATTTTTTCATATAAAAATAGACCATGGTTAAAATTTATATGTTTAGTATTTTAAAACAGGAGTATCTTTAATTAACGAAGTAAGTTTATCACGTGCAATTAACTGAACACCATTTATTTCTGCAAGTTCCTCTGCATTTCGAGTATATCCGATTGCATTTGTTATTACTAATGGTGAGAAAGTAAAATCAGGATAAATACTCTCATAGTATTTTACTGAGGCAGCAATTTCCTGAACAGCAGAATTACCTATCATCGAATCTGCTTTTTCTTTATGTTTACATTGAAAGAGTAATCCTGTCTGGGTCTTCCTGTCCAATGCTATAACATCTGCCCCGTTGTCATTGGTACTTTGAGTCTTTACAACATCATCAAATTTTCCCATTGTACGATAAAGGTCCGAAATAATACGCTCAAATACATCACCTGTCACTAGATCAATATCTTTTATTGACCAATAACAAGCCTGCTCCTCAGAAATACCAATATTGTTTATATCATTGTAAATTTTGATACCATCTTTGCTGCTATCCCCCGTTGGAAATAGAGCATTTTCACTCAATACTCTCTTATATTCCAAAAGCTCATCTAACTTTTCGTCAAAACTTCCCCCCTGACCAAAATCCTTATGGCATGCCATTGGAATATATACATTTACATCCTTTTTCTGACCAATTCGATACGCACGATCTGTTGCCTGTTCTTCTTTAGCTGGATTCCAAGTACGACTTAAATGAATAACATTATTGGCTGAAGTAATTGTAAAACCTACACCAGCTGCTTCCGGAGATAAAATGAGTACATTAAATCCATCTGATTCATTGAACTGATCTATCGAATGTTGTCTTGCGCGACCATTCATTTCGCCATTAATAGGTGCAAATATATTAATTCCATACTTTTCACTTATTAAATGTTTCAGTATGACCTGCATCTTTTTACTTACCAAGAATATCAATACTTTTTCATGCCGTAATCTAACTTGTTCAATAATCTTAAATGTTTCAATTAATCGAGCGGATTGATTGATAACATCATCTATATCCATTTCAAAGAAAGCGTTTAAATTTTTAGTACCAATATCAGGATGCAAAGATACATCTCTTAAACGTGCGATTACTTGTAATGGATGAAGGTTTTGTTCATGTGCAGTTCTTATAACTGAGATATAGACATTTTTCTGATAATTGGGCATTTCTCCTTTGCATTTGTATACATGCTTTTCGGGAATATCATTCAAATTATCTTTTTTCATTCTTCTTAGGAAGAGTGGTGTCAAACTTTCTTTTAGGCTACGTCCTAGAGACTCAATTGCCTGCTCATCATCTTCGATATCTGAGAGTCTTGCGATATATTTAGAACGAAATGTTTTTAGATCGTTCAGCATTGCTGGTTGCACAAAATCCATAATACTCCACAAGTCAATCCATGAATTTTCAACCGGCGTACCACTTAGACAAATCGCGAAATCATATTTCATTGCCTTTATTGCCATGGTAATTCCTGTGGATGGATTTTTTATTTTTTGTGCCTCATCAACAATAATAATACTCCATTGAACTTCTGCAAAAGAAAATTGATAGTCACGTAGCGTTTCATAAGTTGTTAGTGCTATAGAATCTTTTGGAAGAGATAGTTTTAACTGTCTCTTCCCATTTTGAGCCTCTTTACCTGTTTCAAATTGCTTTAAATATTGTCCTCGAAGTTCAACCATTTCAGAAAATATATCTTTTTTTACAAATTTATCAAATTCCTGTGACCAATTGTCTAATAATGAAGTTGGCGCAACAATCAATATTGGATTGTCTAATGAATGATATTGAGAACAATTTTTTTTGATTCCGGCAATAAAAGCCAAAGTTTGCAAAGTTTTTCCCAGTCCCATATCATCGGCAAGCAATACGCCTTGGTAACCATCTTCCCATTGTTCAAATATCCAATTTACCCCCTGTTTCTGATGATCTAATAATTTTATGCCATCCTTTAGTGCAGATTCTTGAAAAATACCTGTTCTTTGCTTTTGTTGGCCAGCATAATCTATTCGCTCTGCATTAGTTTTTATACCAAGTGCAACTAATTGTTTTCTTCTCGATATTCTTTTGGCTTTAGCATTTAATACTTTTGATATAGAATCTTCAGTTATTCCATCTTTACCCATCTCGGCAAGTTTAATAAGAGTAGCGTTTTGGTCGGTATCATTGTTCTGATTCTCGGGTGACGTGAAATTTGAATTCTTAGATGATTGCTCTTCTTGACGATTTTGTTCGATAGCATTACCTTCTGCAACAAGCCAATTAGTTTTTTTATTGCTTCCTCCGTAATATATGCTTCCCTTTACATTGATTATTCCCGTTACTCTTGAAGAATACTTGGCATCTGATTCATTGATGTCAATTTCGCCTTCTCCTGGCAGCCACTCATCAGGACAAGAAAATAGATTTATTTTGTCCTCTTCATCTTCTTTTTCATTAGAAAACAAAAAAATGTCATCGGAAAAAAGTTCACGTGGTTGTTTTTGATAGCGTTCAGCATCTTGTTTACTAATTTTTGAATATTTTTTTATTTCTTGAAGACCAGCCTTAACTTTTGGTGAACAAACATATCTTGTTCGATCTTTCCCCATATATATATTTTGAACAGAACGACGACCAAATATTTGTTGAAAATCATCACTTTCAACAGGTTCTAACTTACCATCATCTTCGGTCAATAGTATTGGTTTAATCGAAAAATTCCCATCATTATCTTCAAAAAGTTCAATATCTAATCTTTTTGGAATAACTATCTTGGTATTATCGTATGATAAAGTATTATCTAATTTCGCATTTGATGACTTTGCATATTTTTGAACAGCAGAAGCATTTATAAGATTATATCCCATAGCTTCTCGATTATTCATTTTAGTAACTTCCACATTACTTTTATTCGATAATCTTACTAATTCATATTGATCATGATTTAGACGATAAATAGTTTCACTGTTAATATGTAGATTAATTCCAAGAATCGTCGGGTTGATAAATGTGGTTCCATCCGGTTTTAATATTTCAATGATATACCTAATATCAGAATGACCTAAATCTCCCTTTGTAGTAATTGATAATTGATATGGATTCATTTTAGGAAGTTCCAATAATTCGGCTATATCTTCAGTTATATATAATGCTTTTTCCCAAGTAATTCTAACTCCATCATCTTCATCAATAGCCATATCTTCGTAGCAAAGCATTTCAAGTTCTGCCCACATACTAGAACTTTTAATCATATCTCTACGAAAAAAATAACCATTCTGTTCTTCTATCCAAGGTGCGGACATATCAAAGCCCCCATTCATCATAACCTATACATATTTTGCAATAAGCATTTATCCAACGACTAACTTTAAACTGCCAGTTTCCAGTAGACGGACTTGAATGTCTCCATTCATAGATATAATTGGAATACATAATATCTGATCTCTCTATTATAGTTTCTCCAAAAAGGTTAGGATGATCATGTATACTCCAAACTTTTAAAGCTCCATTATGGCTCCATTCCAAGAAAATATATTCTCCAATTTGAAAAGCGAACACGCTTTGATTTGTAGTGCCACCTTTTAATTTTCCAAAACTATCTCTTTTGTCTCCAAGTTGTTTAGCAATTCTTTGAGCATCTTTGCCTAAAAACACCCATGTATTAGTGATATATGGTAAATATGTTTTCCAAAACTTATGACGATATCTCCACATGCGATCCACTGCTGTCCGTTCAATAATTTTGAAAAACAACTCTAAATCATCTTCTGCTATCCATTTTAAAAAAATATTTCTAGATTCAATAGATATTGAATCCCATTTTCTCTGTCGTTTTCCAAATCTAGGATCACCCAGTGTTTTGTAAAATACATCTAGGCATATTTTTTTACTGTACTCTTTATCTGATATATTTTTTTCTTTGTCTACATATGGAATCAACGAATCTGCTATGCTCGGAAATAGGGCTAAATATTGTTCGCCTTTGCTAAACAATTCCTCTAGGATATTGATTTCATCAAGTAATTTCCCATAATGCTTAGAATATAGTCTTCTAATGACAAAATGAAGATAATTTGAATTATCCATAGACTCAATAATCCCTATGGAACGTAAACAATTATAGAATCCTTTTTTTACTATTAGTAGCTTCGCTGTCAAATCTAAACAAGATGAAGAAAATAAAATATCGTTGCATTCATTAATTTGTTTTAACATTGATAGATGAAATTTATGCTTAACAGAGAGATTCTCAAAGTATTTAGAGATTCGATTTTTTATTTTTATTGTCTTTTTACTTTCATCATAATTCATAAAATAGACAACTATAAGACGCTGTACTGACCGTTCAGATTCAAAATTTATTAAATTGATAACTTTATCTGTATCTATTTCATCGTTGATATCTTCATCATAAATTATAAATGGTAATTTTGTAATTTCTGAGCGTCGTAATGATATATCATCTTTCTTAATTTTTTTTACAAGTGTTTTTATTTCTTTTGAATTTATTTCATTCCCCACTCTATTATTAGCTAACACCGATACTTTCTTTTCAATTTCTACGATGTTTTCAAATATAATCTGTTCTGAAAATGGAACTTCTATAGGATTGTTTCTCCAAATATGCAATTTTTGTATTGCTTCTTTTAGACCGTCCATTACTTATCTAATTTCTCCCGTACAAATTTAACCACACTCATGTCCTCTTCTGAAGGTGGAGACATAGAGAATCTAATATCAATTCTTCGATTTTCGTTACGTCCAGCTAATGTACTATTATCCGAAATTGGACGAGTTTCTGCATATCCACTTACGGAAAATATTGGTTGTTTCTTTGCATTTTGAAGATCTTTTAAAGCAGGTGTAGCAGCATCCATAGCCAGCCAAGTATTAATTGCTCTTTTGGTGGAAAGTTCCCAATTGGAAGGAAATACGCCATTATTTATTGGAATGTTATCTGTATGTCCTTCAATAAACACGGTTTCCACACTTCCAGCAAATTCATCCGATTCTAGAGCTGTATCAAGTATTTTGCTCAGCTTTTGTACGACGATTTGTCCTTGTGGTTTAATATCAGCTAATCCAACGTCGAAAAGAACTCCTTCAGAGATACGAAGTATGCCATGTTGTTCATCCACTGAAACTTTAATTCCCTCTTTGTCCAGTTCTTGATGAATCGTATCTAGTAACTGCGCACGCTTTACATCATTCTGAGTTAATTGTGCTGTTGCTTGAGTAAAATTCAAAATGAAATACGATAACACTAAAATGAATATAGCTAATAACCCTGACATTAAATCACTTATGCTTACTGTAAATGAATCTGGTACAGATTCTTCTGTATCTTGGTTTTTATGTCGCATTTATTTTCTATCCTTTTTCTCTTCAAGCAACGCGTCAGTGTTATCTACTAAATCTGTTGTCAATGCAGTAAGTGAACCTATTGCGTTACTTATTGAGCTATCGAATTTTTTCAACTGTTCGCTCATCCCACTGCTCATCATTTCATTGTATTTTTCCAATCGGTCTGTAATTATATTAGTAGTATTTTCAAGTTCACCACTTATTTGTTCAAAGTTTTCTTTATAAATATTCCAAGCCTGTTCTGTTCTTTCTTGTGAATTATTTAAAGATATAAGTAACTTATCAAGATTATCTTTTGTTAGTTCATTATTGTCTTTTAAAGACTGTAAACTGTTTACAATTTCAACATGGAAATCATCCATCTCTTTCCGATTGATATCTATTTGCTCTTTAAGCTGACGAGTTAATCGAACAATAGGTTCTGAAATGTCCTTAAATGTCATCCCTGCATTAGTTATTTCGTTAATAACATTCTTAGTATTCATAGCAAACTCTTGCATTTGCTTATAGGAGTTTTCAATTGAAGAATTATGGTTTTCTATAGTATTATGAAGAAGTAAAATCGTTGAATCCAATTGCTCCTTCGAAGCAGCCAAATTAGATTTCAACATCTCCCCATTTGCCACGGTCATATTTTTGAAATTCTCAATAATATCAGATGTTGCCCCACGTGTTGTCTCAATAGTTTGTTGCAACTGATTTTGTGCTGACTGATTAAAAGTATTCATACCAATCAGTGATTTCTCAGTAGACTCACTCATATACGAAATTAGAGATTTTACCTGAGTAGACAATTCTTCTGTAGTTTCTCTCTGTTTTTCAGCAGCGTCATTTGCTCCAGCCGTGAGACTATCGCCAAGTTGCTTTACAGTTGCAATGACCTGTTCATTAGCGGCTTGGGAGACTGATTGAGAAGAAGCTAATGCCATCTGCATTGTAGACTGCATTTCTTTCAACGAGTCAGCAAACATTTGAATTTCTGCTCCGGCCTTTTCACTCATAGTTCCAGCAATTGCCTGCACGCCACCATTGTTAAGTTCTTGAATAGCTGTATATAGTTTCTCAAATACAGGACTGAGTTGTGATTCCAACCTTGAGCACATTTCATCAAATCCATTTGTCATTTGTTGATCAAGAAGTTCATTAAGATTTTGTGCAATATCAAAGCTCAAATTCTTTAATGTTTTTGTTTGTTCTTCATCTTGGGAAAAACTTTTTGCCAACCAAGATTCTACTGTTATACGAGGATACATTTCTTCAATTTGTAAAGAAAATTCCTGTATATGCTTCTTTAGATTATTAATTTTATAACTATGATAATATCCGTGCCCTAAGCCAACGATAATACCGATAAGTGATGTAAGAAATGAAAATTTTACACCAGATAATAGCCCCGTAATTCCTTGTTTTAAGGAATCAATATTTGAGCTTGTCATATCTAATCCTGACAATCCAATAGTTAACCCTAAAAAAGTACCTAAAATTCCTAATCCAGTAAAGATTCCACCATATGACTGCCAGAAGGACATTCCAATAGAAGATGTAAACCTTGAAAAGCTAAAAAACTCTGACGCATCTACAGATGAATATAAACGTTTTGTACCATCATCTTCAGTATACGATGTAATCGTTTTTCGAAAATCGTTCCAACTGCTTTTTAATGTTTGATTTTTAATAAAATGTTGATTGATATCCTCAAAGCGTATAACAAAATCTTCTTGTTTAAATTCTTTCAAGAAATCTTGTGCCTTGTCAATATTATCATCGATTTCATTCAACTTTTTTATACACTTTCGTTGATAATAATAACCTGCCGCTGATATACATCCAATAAATATCCCAATTAGTAAGTAATTATTCATTCCTATTCTCCAAAAAATTCTTTAAAATGTTAAACACTTTATTCCATGAAATTGAATTCATCTCTCACAAAAGCAGTATCAATTTGAAAAGATACCTTTTGTACAATTTCGCCAGTATCTGTATTTCTAATAACTAAGAAATATTCTGCATTGCGGTTATAATCTCCCGCTTTTAGATTAAAGTTGCAGCGGAACGTTCTATCCGTATTTTCACGACTGATTTTATCTGCGATAATTTTCTGGATATCACTAACTATGTTGTCATAAGCATCTGTAAAGAAAGCATAGAAGTTCGCTGGGATATATCCAGAACCAGCAGCTTCTACTTGGTAGAAATTCAGGCCAAAGCTCATATTGCTGACTTTATGGCCAGAGCTGAGGAGCTGGACGTGTACCGACTTCATAGCGTATTGTTCTGTGTGCTTCTTATAAGCTGCGGAGTCAGAGCGTACGTGTTTGAATTCAATGATTGGTACGACCATTTCCTGGAGGCTTACACCGCCATGAACAAAATTCAGGCCGCTGCCTTTCATCTTGAGGCGAATCTGTTCTTTGGGAGCAAATGCTGCATATTCTGCCTTACCCTTCATGAATTTGACGGGCAGCAGATGATCTACGGAGGCCTCTGGTGTCGTTATGATGTAGCGACGTGCCTGCTCGATAATCTGGTCTTTTTTCAAGCCCGTGGCAGCTTTACTGTCTTCTGCTAATGGCTCTGCTGTGTAAAGGAAGCCATGGTCTGCAGTGAGGATGATATTGGCACCATGGAAGTCATTACCGATAATACGTACCAGGTTTTTCAGTTCCTCAATGGCATCGTCGCAGGCAGGGAATACCTTTTTATCGTCTGTATGACTGGCGGCATCGATAGTATCGTGGTAAATATAGACCACATCCATGCCACGTACCTGTTCTTGACGGTCTGCACGCTTCATACCCACGATATCTGTTGCGCGTAAAGCAATACTTTTGGGCTTTACGGATTTCAGTACTGCATCGCGATTGTTGGCATCAGTAGACTGACCATCTGCCAGGATAGCGAGATCCCCATTAGCCATTTCTTTCAAGGTCAGTTCTTTATGTGGTAGTAAGGCTGCCATACCAAATTTAGTGATGCTTGGGAACATGGACTGGCAGCTGGACAACTTCACTTCGCTGGGCGTTTCACGCTCCAGGGCATCGGCCAGCGATGCCGCTACTTCATAGCGCATAGCATCTGAAATGATGACAAAGATACGGCTAGTAGCCGACGCAACCTTATAACGATAGAAATCTTCCTGTTCCATCACTTCCTGAATCTTGCCATGCTCTGCCAAATCGTGAGCACAGGTCTTCGTCCAATTCTCTCCAAGCTCTGACAAATATCCATTCGTATACTGTCCCGTCAGTACATTTCAGCAGGTTTTTTGTTGCCTTTTTAAAGCTGTCTACCGTACATGCCTTTTCGGATTCACCAAAAGAATAACAGACATTAGAAAAGCCTTCCTTGTCAGAACGGCTTACTGAGAATTTGTTGTTGTCGTATTCATAATCGTGAATTGCCTTAACATCGTTTAGATATAATACTGATTGAACTTCATAGTTTACATTCCTCTCGGATTGTTGAATATTCTCAGCCTGCTCTCGTACTCCTCCTGTATTGCCTTTTTCAGTCCCTTCTTTATCTCCTCGATTGGCATTGTCGGGTTTTCTTCTATCAGCTCTGGCAAAAGTTCCTCCATCTTTAGCGGCTCTATTTTTGGCGTTGTTTTGTCGGTTGTCTGATACATAACGCTCAAACTCCTCTCCTAATCGGTTAAACCTGCGTGAATATTCATAGGCTTTAGTAGGATTATTTATTTCACTGAAATTAAATAATGACCTAATATTTTTTACAACACACAAATCTATAAATGCTTAGTCTAGTTCATCATCCATCATGTCAGGTTTTAGCTTGCCGGCTAATTCCTGCTTCATCTGCTTAATGTCATTATCGGTTACTTTTAGGGCATGGTCAAGCTCTTTTTCCCATACTTTTCCAGATTCTATATCCTTAAAAATACGTTTTACTTCCTCAGTCTTGGCAATGATGGAACGTAGCTTATCAACCATTGCTGTTTCAATCTGCCGGTTAATATCCTTCAGCTTTTTATTAAGTTCTGCCAGCTTTTCAGTATATGGATTTTTCTGCGCAGCTATTTCCTTGGTTTCTTCCAGCAATATGTTGAACCGGTCCCTCTCGTTAGTAAGCTGGTTCATTGCCTTTTCGGATTCACTAAGAGAATAACGGACATCAGAAAAGCCGTCCTTGTCAGAACGGCTTACTGAGAATTTGTTGTTGTTTTGTTGTCTTTCTCGTTCGGCTCGCTGTCGTTCAGCAGTTCGCCAGTCATGAACGCGATTATCCCGTCCATTATTTCCTCGTCGGTCAAGGGCAATTTCTCGGTAGATGATTCCTGCATAATCAGTAGCCTCCTTTAAATCATACACCATTTTATTATACAAGCCATCAACATCTTTATCTTCAATCTTTTTTGCAGGATAAATTCTGTCAATTTGCTCACGCTTGAAATCACTGTCATTTATATGAGCTAAGAATAACTTATACTGCGATTTATAGCGATTAATTATACCTTCTCTATGCGCTGAATAGTCTGATGTAAGTTCAGCACATATATCGTCAATTGACTTACCACTCTGTTCCTCATTTGCAATATGGTCATCAATTCTAGTCTGTATAGAATTAAACAGCGTGGGTTTTTGCGCATCTATTAAGCTCTCACCTGCATTATAGGTTTTATTTTTTAGATTGTCAATTGGATATAATATATTATCTTTACTGTCAACTATTCTTATATCTTTACCTTTGTTAATTTTTTCAACTAACTTTTTGCCATCACTACTACGCAAGTCGCCAGCTAATCTATTAAACACTTCAATCATAGCGTCAACATGTTTAGCGTTAAGTCCCGCTTTTTTCTTATCGGCACTAATAATTTCCTTTAGCTTATCGAATGTATAACGTACCCACGTCAATAATCTTTGACATAGCGTTGAATTTTCATTAGCCAAGTCTTTAAATAACTTAACCCTTGAATATACATCAGGCATTTTATCGGCAACCATTTCCTCGATGGTTTCATCGTCAGACATGTTTCTGCCTATAGATTTACGGTATGCGTCAAGCTGTTCTTTTGTAAACGCCTGTTCTGCCTTTATTTCTCGAATAATCTCATCATAAAGTGCCTTGTTATTGTTTTTTAGCCAATGAAGTGTTTCGTGCCAAAACGTCCAATTTATGGATTTAAAACCGTTACGGTTGATAAATGTCATACCGTTACTATGGAACCCGTTTAGACGACTTACACCTGTAAAGAATTTAACAGGCACGCCCATCTTTTCGCCTAAAGCAACTAACGCTTGTTCTTGGTTTGTAAGTTCAGCTGTCGCAATCGGCTGAATGTTGTTCAGTATATCATCAGCACGTCCTTTAGCAGACAGTTTGCTTTCGACTAACAATGCGTTAGCTTCTTTGACAAATTCATTGCAGTCATTTTCATTTTCAAAGATAAATGAATTGTTAGCATACTTGCTATATTGACCGTTGTGCTCTTTAGCCAAGTTACTGATTGAACGGTATTTATCGCCTAAATATTCGGTTGGTCTTGCCGTTGAATAAAGTTTGTCAACGTTTGGACGGGTATCTTCATGAGTGCCAAGCGTGAAATGCTGTTCAGATTCAGTGTTTTCAGCTGCTTCATTCTTGGCAACAGCTGGTGTTGCTTCCTCAGCTGGTTTAACTTCCTGCTCTGCTTCATCGTTGGTTTTAGCATTGGCAAGTTTCTTCTCAGCATTGACTATAGCCTTTGGCACGCCATGTTCTAGGTCATTGCGCAAATTATCATTAACAGGAATATTCTTTGCTTTCAGCTCATTTAAAAGCTCCTTGCCTAGTTCAATGCGGTCAGTCCGTGACATTTTCTTGACTTCGCTTAACCGTTTTTTTATAGTCAAACCTGCTTACTGCATACATGCTGCTCTAATGCTTGATGGTCAATATTATTCTGTTGCTAATTATTATCTTAATCGTAATTATAAATATTTTATTATCTTAATTGGGGGCAAATTTTGCCCCCAATTAAAAATCTGCTCTTTTGCATAACTCTAGAAAATATTTTCTTAGCATTAACACTCAAAAAGCATTTTGATATTCTTCTTTGTAGTTTCACTGAACTCACTATGTTCCATAACAGTTTTATAAATCAGTTTTTTCAGCAGTTCTTCCTCATCCGGTGCTGCACAACATACAAACGTATTAACATCAGCAGACAGAGGTGATATGAGTTCTTTCTTAGCACTAACAGTATATTTGCTTGGCTCTGTAAATACAGCTTGAACATCATCATAGCTTTCAGCCTTAGACAAAGTTTTAAGCTGTCCAGCCGTCAGTTTATTGCCTTCGTAAATCTTAGACACGAAGATTTCGCGCTGAATATACGGCTCTAAAGAGGAAACCGCCTGAGCAAATCCATCTGAGATTTTCTTGGTCTTATCTGTCTCATCGAACAACGGCCAGAACTCTGGAATTAACTTTTTCAATTTCAATATTCCGCGAATAGTGCGGCCACTAACATTCATCACTTCAGCAATCTGCTCTGAAATCTTTTCACGCTTCGTATCCGGACGCCGTGAAGTGCGAGTTTCTTTCATCAGCTGGTTCATGTTGATGATACTACGGCGCTGCAATGCTTTCGTATTATCACGACGGATTGTATTGTCATAAATGACAATCTTGCGAGCTTCAATTTCATCCAGAGTTTTCGTATCATATACGCTGCACCACATAGTATTGAAATCATGATCCATCTCGACATCTCCCGAGAGATACAGCTGGTGAAGATTCGATAATGCCTGATAGCGATTATGACCACCTAAGATGATATATGTGCCATCTTCTTGTTTCCATACACGAGCTGGATCCGTCTGCCCATAAGTAGCAATATTTGCCATGAGCTCTGCCAAAAGTTCCGTATTCTGGGCAGGGAAGAAGTTCCATTCCTCAGGCGCTGGACGAAGCTTATCCAATGGAATATGAACATCAGACTCAAACGGATACATATCATCTATTTTTTGTTTCCGCTCAACATTTTCTTGTTTTTGTTTTTCTGACTGTGGTTTTACCTCTTGCATATCTTTCTGAACTAAAGACTTTAAAAAATCCATGTCATTGTCGATATTCTGATTGTCATCATCATACGTTCCCTCTGGAACAAAAACAGATGAAGATACTACCTGTCTGTTTTTCTTGCTCATGCCAATGCCTCCATGATTTCATTATAAAGTTTTTCAAAGTCTGCCGAGATTTTTTTATTGTGGAAACGCTCAGTTACTGCACAGTGCATATTATCTGATTTTCTTGCATCTTCACTGTCGCGAACCATCGTCTCAAAACAAAAACCTTCAGACTCACCTTTATTGGCTCTCTTGATGCCTTCTGGAATCATTTCACGTGCAGAAGGTATATATTCTTTGGCACTGCCAGTATTCAGTTTTACTTTATTGAAAAAATACCCTAAAAGCTTGATATCCGGATTAGCCTTACGGCGGCTCTTCACGATATTCTGATATACCTGGAACAAACCAGCTACCGATTTCTCAGAAGCTTCCATCGGAATTAAGACATAATCACAAGCCTGCATAGGAAGCAGCGTATCTGTACCAATAGAAGGGTGTGTATCAACCAGGATAACATCATACTGATTCATATCACGAACTTCATTAAGAATTTCTTCCCAAGGATTGATATCCTCCTCAACCTTGGCCTGATGAATCTGAGAGACAAAAGAATCGCTTTCAATAAGCATACTTCCTGGAATCATATCAATATTCTTATACTGAGTTGGAAGAATGAAATTACCAACGGAAACTGGTTGATTTGCAATTTTGGCCAATACTGCCATTCTGATATCTCTTTTACCATCTGCCGACGTTTCCATTGTTTGCGTTAAATTAATCTGTGCATCAGCATCAATTAAAAGGACACGAAAATCGCTCTTCTTAGCAAACAGATAGGCAAGGGCAGCTGTTGTGGTGGTTTTGCCTACGCCTCCTTTATGATTTGCTATTGCAATCGCATATTTCAGTTTTCTTGGATTCTGGTCATTTTCGCTCATCATGCTGATTCCGCCTTTCTCTGCGTACTTGCACAAAAGATCCATAAACGCTTCGTCAAAGAGTCTTGCCATTGTTATTCCAGTATTCTTACTGAGCAGCTTAACCCTCTCCGAAATCGCTATAGAAGTATTTGCACCAAAAACTTTACGTGTAATAGGTGTACTTCTTGGCATTTAATTATCACCCTTAAACCTTTAAAGGTTTTCGTATTTTTCCCTAAGTTTATCATATGCCATAAATAAAAACAAGTGCATTACGACTGTGGATAAAGTTGTGGATAAAGTTGTGGATAATTTGCCTGCAAAATTGTGCAAATGCGGAAAGCATTCACCAGTTAAATAAAAAATGCGTTTCTTATTCACTTGTTGACTATTTTTCCCTCTTTTTCAAAAGTCTATGAGCCCTTATTGTACAAGGGGTTATCACTACTAAGTGAATGGAAAACGCAATATAGTTTCTCCGAAAAATTGCGTTTTCTATTCACTTGTACTTTTGTTCTATTCACGATAAGCCCTTATTCTATAAGGGCTGGCACTAATTTTGACACATCATTATCTCCTATTCTTAAATGCGTTTTCTATTCACTTGTTATTGCGTTTTTCATTCACTATCTTTATGTTAGTTTTACTCGTACTCCCTCTAAATATAAGGGCTTATGACACTTTTTCCTCTTTTATACTTTTCCTGCCCTATATACTTATATATATATTATTATAAGATATATATTTACAATAATACACTTTAACTATTGAACATTTTGAAACTATCTCTTCTACAAGTAAATAAAAAATGCGAATATATCATCTATTCATTAACAAGTAAATGATTTCCGCAATATTTATATAAATTGTTGCCTTTTATAGTACAAGTTAATAACTTCCGCAAAAATCATGTAACGTTCTTGTATCTAAAATCAATATATTATTACCCTTACGTCTAGTTTACATTTTTCATTCATTATCTTTTTGCAAGATACAAGTGAACGTTTTCCGCAAAACTGTTTTACTTGATACCTTTTATAAATTAAGAGTATAATTTTATGTAAGTATGTAGGAAGGACTGCGTGACAAATGGAACAAAAAAAAAGCGTTATTCATGTAGACCCACAAATAGACTATACAGCTACACTCCCGGCCATATTTACTTCAGCGCACCATTCAATGACAATTAATGAGCTAAAGGCATTTCTTTTTTTTATAGGCTTAACACAAGCTAATACTCCTGAAGATGAAAAAAAGAACTATCACGAGTACACTTTCTACACAAGTGAAATGGCGTCTCGTCTCCAAGAGGATTTGAAGACCAAACGTCCTCGTTTAATCTATGATACTTTTAGATCCTTACAGAGTAAGACTATAGAGTTTTCAGATGAATCATATAAGGATGAAGAAGATGCCAATCGCAAGTCATTTACTCTTTTCTCGGTAGTAGACTTTCAGGGACGAAAAAAAAATAAACCACTAACGCTATCACTTCCTGCTGAGCTCAATCAATTTTTATACGAGAGTAAAAATCTTATACCGTTCTCTTTTGATGAGCTTAATCAGATGTCTTCCATTAAAGCAATGCAGGTCTTTATGTACTTAAAGACCTTGGAAGCTAGGGGGCTAAACTCAATACCTTTATTTCAATTTATGATTGACTTGGGGCTAAACACGAAGTCATACATGGATTTCAAGATACTAAACAATCGAATCCTAAAGCCTGCGGAAAGAGAAATCCGTCAGTCTACTCCTTACAAGGATTTTAGTATAACAAATGACGGTGCCAGAGGTCGTTCTCCGAAATACCTGTATTGGCAGTTTGTAGTTACCAGCTTAGAAGACAGTAGGGAAAAAAGATTGACCCTTGCTTCTTTGAAGCCGGATGTGGCTGAAAAAGTGCGTTCTCTCAGCAAAGAAAAACAGGATGCTGTTATGAGAGCTCTTCAAGCAGGATTTAATGCAAGCTATATTAACAAACTTGTGGCAATTAATCAAGATGATGTTGTCTTTGGGGCGAATATAAGCCTTGCGATAATGCAATCTGAACGCAATCATTTATCACCTGAGGAAACAGGCAAGATGATTTTGTCAGCTGTCAATAAGAACTGGGTTAAAAAAGACAGCAACAAGGAATATCTTAAACAAAAGAAGATGGCTCAAAGAGTTCGTGCTACGCAGACTGAGCTTGATTTAGGAATAACTCAAGAAATTGAGCTGGAAGCTAACTATAAACGTAAAGCTGCAGCCTATTTTACTGGAATGACCACAGAAGAGAAAAAAGATTTCTTTATCAAGAAAAAGGTCTTTATTCTCAATGTCTTTGGACACAAGAAAGAATTCCAAATTGATAAGTATCTTCATCGCAAGATTGATGGGAATCCGGATTGGCGCTACAATGAAGTGCGTGCAGCCCGTGATGTTATCATGAGCATGCTTAAAAATGGAGATTTGTGATTTCGCTCGACTTTTCCATTATGCTGCAGAGCTCTTGGATGAATTCGTTTATGATTTATATTAAGGTGGTAAAGTTTCCAGCTTATATCCAAAATACTTTATGGCACGCTTAAGAAAGTCCACAGTTGAGAAGCTGCTTTGCTCCATATAAGGATGAAATCCAGGAATGAAGTTGTCAATAATAGTTGACACATTTTGAACCATACATAGGCACTCTTGTTACGGTCATTTCTCTCGCCTGTGATTTTCTCAAGCCGGAAGCCGCTGGTCATAGCCTTTTCAACCTGCTTCAAACGGCGTCATACTGCTTGTTATCCATTTCTTCCTGTGGAAGACATGTAAGGTCAATATCTTCCGAAAAGCGTTCAATGGAGCCGGGGTAACACTTGCTCAATGATGTGCCACCTTTGAAGACGCAGCTATCGGCGTAAGGACTTTGGGAAAGTTTTTCTAGCATTATCACGATATAATAGTCTCGTTCAACGGCTACCGCCGGAATGCCAATATACGTTGTGCCGTCAGTTCCTGAAGGTCTTTGAAATCCTCATGATGTTCATGTAGAAGCATAGAATTCCTCCATTTGTGGAATTGCATAAGCAGACAGCCGTGATAAATACTGCTGCAATGTGTGTTTCGTATTCAAAAAGTCAAGGAAAGCCGCCAAAAAAGCAATGGTTGATTTCTTATATTTGCGATGCCTAAGCACTGTTAGAATAGCCTCTTCGGAATAGTTCAAGGCAAATTTTCTCATATACTCTGCCAGTTGTTGGCGATTAATATCCTCGATATTGCGATATTGAAGCCTTTGTACTCTCCTGTAAATTTCTGTTTGGCCATGGGGGCAAGGGCTTTTTCTAAAGCTTCCACAGCCTTTTTTTATTCCAGATACTTCACGCCGTTTATGGTCATAGCAAAGGCTTCCTGTGCCTCCCCATCCAGCCCAGTAGTTTTGTGCGTGTTGTTCTGTCACATTTCTTTGTTTTTGAGCTGGGCTTCCAAATGGCTCTCGCTTTGCGCAATACGATTCGGCAAGTATACTTTTACCTGTTTGGACATCAGCTCCGGCAGGTTGAAGAACCGCGAAAAACGTGTCTTTTCCATAAACCCTTTACCTTACGACTTTAATTCAAAACCTGTCACCGCCTCACCGAAAGTGGTTGCCTAATCGTCAAAACTGTTGATATCGGCCTCCGTCAACACTTGGGGTTGAAGGTATTTCTGTGAAGTGGTATGAAGTGGTAAACTTATTTTGGACACGTAGGGGGTAACTTTTGTATACTGAAACTGTATAATCTATACAGATGATATTCAGTTTCTAAACACTGGTTATTCTCTAATTGGGGCAGGAGGCTTACCATGAGATACACCAAAGAACAACGATTAGACATAGACCGTCGCATTTATAACGGCGAGCTTACCAAATATTGAAGCAGCTAAACAGTATGACATCTCTCACTCGACAGCTCGAGATTATATGAGAATGTATCGCGATGAGAATCGATTACCTCCTAAGAGAGGGCCGCTGCTTTTCAAAGAAAAAAATTTAATTCGACAAAGGACCGAACCGGAACCTTATAACCTTGAAGTATATAAATCAATGTCGAAGGACGAACTGATTCAGGAACTAATCAAAGTCCGCATAGCTGATGCTCGATTAAAAAAAGGTTACGAGGTGAAGGGAGATGGTTCGGTAATTCGCTACAGCAGCAAGAATACCAAGTAATACTTGAGTTATCTGGGGAAATTCCCGTGAAAATTCTATGTAAAGTCATGGGCATTAACCGCAGCAGTTTTTACTATATGATTCTTTATAGCGATCATGGATCTGTTTACGCCTCGAAGGCGTATAACGAACTTCTGCCTATGTATGTGAATC
>ERZ1034680.62-NODE-62-length-81719-cov-38.297842_pt1 | contig 81719 bp, 78 predicted proteins | sample MGYA00520639_ERZ1034680 | MGnify/ENA primary metagenome ERZ1034680 (study PRJEB33766, sample SAMN09781760) | gut metagenome | biome: gut microbiome | host: Homo sapiens | place: Madagascar | study: EMG produced TPA metagenomics assembly of the PRJNA485056 data set...
TGTTGCATGATTATTCTGTATTGTTTAGTTTTCAGAGAACAATCTCGCTGTATCTGTCAGAAATTTTTAAATGTTCTTGCGTGATTCAGCTTCTATATCTTATCTCATTTGCCTTAACTTGTCAAGAACTTTTTTAATTTCTTTTTTCAAGTCAACACTATGAAATTTTGTCCCAGCGTCGCGACTTATCAGGTGCTGTTCGCTAGCGACTTGTATTATATTACACACTTTAATGCTTGTTGTCAATAGTTTTTTAGAAAAAATAAAATATCGGTGGCAGAAATTATTATATTTATAGTAAAACACAGCAAAATCCTCTGATAGGCAATTTGCCTAACGGAGGATTTTGCTGCATTTCATGTTTAAAGTTTTTTATGAAGCAACATAACAAAAATATCAGAATTATTTTGTTATGCTGGGGAAAGCTCGTTTAAGCTTGATATTATCTGCAGTGAGATTGACCGGCTTAGCAAACCAAGCCAAAGCATAGGCCGCCGTGCCAGTATAATCAATAGCATATTCGTTAGTTGACCACGACATAAGCACATCTAAATATGACTTGGCTATTGCTACATGACCACTTTCTAAATACTTAGTTTGATCTGGATCGCCACCAGATACTGCATTCGGACCACCTACCAATAGTCCTGGCACATAAGCTCCCGTGCTCTCATGAATACGATTATGCGGATGCTCTGGCGGGTTATCGCCAACACCAGTTAAAAAGCTCTTATCAAGCGAATTACGACCAAACATATAATGTATTTGGGCCAAAGCACCATCAACGTACTCTTGACGTGGCTCAATCTGATAAGCCATCAGCAGCATATCTCCTTGCGTCAACGCATTTTTAGTTGACGCCCAAGTATATTCATTCTTTGCTAAAGAGCAGTTAAAACCATCAGCCGAAATTTTATTGACAACCTTATCAGCATAATCAATAAAAGCCTTTTTCACTGCTGCTCGCAAATTTTGATTAACGCCATCAGTCTTTAGAAGTGCAAACTGTGCTAATGCCAACGTGTTATCCCAAGTAAAGAAACCTGGTTCATTGCTCATACGATCACTGTTCTTTAAAAGGAATGTTTCGTACTTTTTGTCACCAGTAGTACGCAGCATTTCCGCAGCAAACCACAATCTCTCTTCAAGATCCGTATTCTTGTTATAAGGACCAGAACCACTTTCCTGTCCCTCATCAACCCTGTATATTGGATTTGGTGTATTTTCCAGATACTGCCAGACTTTCCGCGCATCATTCATGAGCTTTTTCGCATAACCACCATCAAGCTCTTTATAAACCCGCGCCCCTATGGCTAAACTAGCACCATACATAGCCGTACTTGAAGTACAGGTACTAAAAATATATCTATCCTGTGTATCAGTATCTGGCGATTTATCAAACCCAGGCCACTGCATACCGGCAACTTTATGAAAGGTGCTGCCATCTTTGCGTTGCATCTTTTTTAAAAAATTCAATTCATATTTAACTTCATTCAAAACATCCGGCAGTTTAGCCTCAGCTTTTATACCATCAGGAAAAAGCAGCTGACCTTTGGTGAAATGATCCGGATGAGCTTCATAAGCTAGCATTAACTCAGCAGCAGCTAGTGCTCCAGTTGTTGTATATTTACCATAATCACCAGCATCATACCAGCCGCCACTAACATCGACTATATCACCTTTTTTATTAAACTTATCCGAGAAATAAACCTTAGCCTTTTTATCCTGCAGGTGTCCTTTCTTAATCTCTAGCCCAGTTACATCCTTATCTTTAAACGGATTACCTGAACGTGAAAGAGTATATGAGCGCCAAGTTTGCACTGCCGGCACAGCATAAACATTGTCACCAATTTCAAAATCGTAAGACTCACGATTACCTACTTTAAGTTTATATGTACCTGGTGTTTTTAATGCCGAAAAATCCGCCTTTCGCAACGTTTCCTCAGACATTGCATCCTTCTTTGCTGTCGTTAAATCACCTGTAAATACAACTTTATTGCTTTTAGTATCAACGATTGAAAATTTAGTATCACCGGTATCAGTAACCATTGCTACCTTAGACCGATCCGTAAGATACCCAACCTGATCGACATGCATTCCAGCATCGGCCGCCTCTGCTAAGGCTCCTCCTTCGCCGTATGCAGCAATCATAGCAATTCCTGCCAGCACCAGCTGACAAAGTCTTTTTTTGCTGCGCATGATAACAAATCTCCTATTTTTTAGTACCCTATTATTCAGCCGACGGCGTATATTTAATCCACTGATATTCAGCTGTTAGTGGAATATTTTCATCATTAAAGGCCTTCAGCCAGGTATCAACGCCCTTGCCACACCAAGCATTCATCATAATCTTTCCTTTAGTGCAAGGCAGGTTCTCTCCTTCACGACGGAATACTTCTTTGCCATCGACATACCATATAATCGCATTTTTATGCCACTCAAAAGCATACGTGTGAAAGTCTTCTGAGGCATCAAATCCTAGATCTATCATCTTTTCATGTCCGCCAACACCATTGCGGAAATAATTGAGCTGTACCTTGGTAGTATCCTTTCCTAATACCTCAAAATCAATTTCATCCCATGGATTGCCATCGGTCGGTCCCGTATACGTAAAGAATGACGATACGCAGCCATCATTTTTTATAGCCTTCATACTAACTTCATAACGACCATAACCATAAAATTGTTTACTGCGATATTCACCACCAGAATAAGGAACTTTGCTCTGCTTGTCATCAGCGTCAATAATAAGCTGCATCGTGCCATCTTCAAAAGTTACATTTTCTTTATGCCAAAAAACATTGAACGGATCGCCATTAGTCCAGCCATCTGATGCTTCAAATATCGGAGATGAACCATTTTTCAAATCAGCCGTAAAAGCATCACTAGCTTGCGTTTCTGTTGCTGGGCTGGCATAAGAAACAGCTGCGTAATCCGTTATCAGCGAAGCTGCGGGCATAGCCATTGCTGCTAATACACCCGCGATTAAAATTTTCTTGCGAATACTCATCTTTATCACCTTTACTCTTAAAACACTTTTATATCAATCAATACTCAAATCTTCACCATTACTCTTAATCACTTTTTGATACCAGTAAAAAGATTTCTTAGGCGAACGCTTTAATGTTCCTTCGCCTTTGTTATTTTTATCAACATAGATAAAACCATAACGCTTTTCCATCTCACCCGTACTAGCCGACACAAGATCAATTGGTCCCCACGGACAGTACCCCATGAGTGCTACCCCATCTTCTTCAATAGCCAGCTTCATCTGTGCGATGTGTTCAGCAAAGTATTTGATCCGTTCATCATCATGCACCATACCATCAGCAGCGGGCTTCTCATGCAAACCTATACCGTTTTCAACTATCATCATCGGCAGCTCATACCGCTCTGAGATTACTGCTAGCATATATCTAAGACCTACCGGATCAATCTGCCAACCCCAGTCCGAGGCTTTAACATAGGGATTTGGTACTTCTTTGCCGATATGATCCTTACCATTTTCATCATAAGCACTAACAAAGCTCATATAATAAGAAAGTGCAAAATAATCAACCTTGCCTTGCTCCAAAAGTGCTAAATCACCCGGTTCAATCTTGATATTGTAGCCTTTGTTTTCCCATTCTTTTAAAATATAAGCCGGATAATGACCACGGCACTGTACATCCGCAAAATAAAAGGTTCGATCCATTTCTTTTAATGCTGCTAACTGATCCATAGGTTTGCAGGTTGCTGGATATACCGGTGACATTGCCATCATACAACCAATTTCAAAGTCAGGATTTATTTTATGTCCTTCCACAACAGCTATAGCCGAGGCCAAGAACTCATGATGAGCCACCTGATAAAGCGTCTCATACCGATTTTCCCCATCCTCATAAACGATGCCTGAATTGGTAAAAGGAGCAAATGTTTCGTCTACATTGCGCTGATTGTTGATTTCATTGAATGTCATCCAATATTTTACCTTGTTTTTATAACGCTTAAAGCAAGTAACCGCAAAACGGACAAACATATCTACCAGCTTACGATTGCGCCAGCCACCATATTTTTTTACCAAATTATAGGGCATTTCAAAATGCGATAACGTTATAACTGGCTCCATATTATACTTATGCATTTCGTCAAACAGATCATCATAAAACTGTAAGCCAGCTTCGTTTGGCTCTAGCTCATCACCATTAGGGAAAATCCGCGTCCAGGCAATACTGGTACGAAAACATTTAAAACCAAGTTGTGCTAAAAGTGCAATATCTTCCTTATAATGATGATAAAAGTCAATTGCGTCGTGATTAGGATAGATTTTGCCAGGCAAAACACCATCCGTTATTTCACGAGGCTTATTGGGGCCACCGACGGTCATGACATCAGCAACACTTATGCCCTTGCCGCCTTCCTGCCAGCCACCTTCAAGTTGATGAGCAGCAACCGCGCCGCCCCAAAGAAAACTTTTAGGAAAACTCATGCCTTTACCTCTTTTTCACCATCAAGACGTTTGTAGACGTCTATAAATTCTTGCGCAATAATTTTAAATGCCTCTGCACTCATTAACTGATCTTCAGCATGTAAAATCAAAAGATTAACCACCGTATTTTTGCCTTCAGCTTCCTGCTGCAAAAGGCCATTATGGGCATCATGGCCTTCAATAAAGGTGTCTTCACCTTCTTTTAAAAGTTGCTGTGCCCGCGAATAATTGCCTTGCTTAGCCTCATTAATAGCTTCAATGTAACAGCTGCGAGCCGTACCGACTGCCGAAATTATCTGAAATGCTGTTAATTCTAAACCTTCCATACGTACCTCCAGTTATCAGGAATTCATCAATTTGCGGGCAAAATCAAGTGCCCCCTTGCCATCCATACGACCATACATCCGCATATCAATAGCATCTACTGGCACTCCTGGCAGTTCTGCTGCAATCTTGTTTTTCGAGAAGCGAATCTGTGGTCCAAGCAAAACCACATCCGCATCGGCTGCTTTAGAAGCAGCTTCCGCCGCCGAAAAAGCATCAATCTCACATTCAAAATCATCAGCCTTAGCAGCTTCTTTCATTTTCTTTACTAACATGCTCGTTGACATTCCTGAAGCACATAATAAAACAATTTTCTTCATAATAACTCTCCCCTATAACTTTAAACAAACACTAAATCATTTATTAAAAATGAAAATCTACCTGCGTACGGATAAAATTACGATGGTAAGATTCATTCTTATGACCATAAAGTGTATTCTGAGCAGTAGCATATTCATACATAGTTTCCCACTCAACATTCTTTACTGGTACATATTTAAAGCCAACTACCCAGCCATGCGACCCCGGCTGCAAAAGTCCCCACTCTTTATCACCAAAGATGCCAACGAGTCCGTTAGTGTTTTTAGCATAATTATAATAACGGGTATAAAGCTGGAATGAACCTGGATCATTTATGTTAGACCAACGATAGTTTAGACGCAATGCTAAATAATCATGTTTATCATATTTAGTCTCGGTATATCCATTAGCGCCATATTCACCTACAACATAATCGGCAGCATTAGTCTTAGCATAATCGCCAATCAGGCAAATATTTCTCAGTGGATTCCACATCGCACTTAAAACAAAACCATACGAACCGGCTGTATTTTGATACTCAGAATAACTGTCTACCTGTTCGAGCTTACCCTCTATATCAGCCTTGCCTGTTAATCCGTCAGTATAGTATATGGAAAATCCCGAATCTTGATTAAATTCACCATAACTTGACTCGCCAGAACCATTGCCATACCATTTAAATGTTCCGCCGCCTTTTAATGTTCCTTTTAAATCCTTTATAGTTATATCTGAGCCTTTTACTTTAAATGTAGTCGTTTTATCATACGGATTGGTTCCCAGCGTATCATAGCGACCTTTATTTACTTTGGCAAAAGCCGCATTTATCTGCAAGCCATGACCAATCTGCCCCTGTACGCCAGCACCATAAATACCAAAATTATACCCCTTATCTGTAGGCGTCATATAAAAAGCTGAAGCTCTGAGCCCAGTTTTATTTACTGGATAATCTACCACTACACCATCAGATTCATTACCAAAGAGTATGTTCTGGAAACCTAAGCCACGCCATTTACGACCTGCTTCTATATGTAAATCTTTACCAATTACACCATCGGCCCAAATGCGCTGAATTACGCCATCCTCCTCATCATCATGTGCATTATGATACTTCATTTCACCAGCAGCATTTACATATTTAGCATAACGCTGATTGGTTTCACTCTGAAAATTAAAGCTCCACTTATCGTTAACCTTAAGTTTGCCATGCAAATCCAAATAAGTATGACGGTTATCATTACGATCAACATAGCCTTTTATATTATCATTATCCCATGCCAAGCGTCCAAAGCCTGAAATCTGCACCCGACTTAATTCTTTATTGACATTGCTGCTTATACCTTTAAGCTGTTTTTTCTGACTTTTAGTCTGATTCTTGAGCTGCTTATTTTCCTGTTTCAAAGTCTTAAGTTCTTTAGCTAACTGCTGTTGCTGGGCTTCTAGCGCTGCTATTCTGCTATCAGTATCATTAATTTGTGGATCAGCTAAACAAGTTCCCGTAAGCCCTATAGTGAGACCTAATAGAATTGCAGTTGTTTTTTTCTTATTAACTCCTGTCATTGTTTTTCCTCTTTTCTCTCTATCATTCACATTTTTACTATCAGTTTAAGCCTTAGTGCCTTCAGCCTCAGCATTATCAGCTTCAGCTTCTTCTTTCAAGAAAGCTTTATCCTGCGCTCTGACAAATGGGAAATAAATTGCCGTTGCCATGATAAGATTTATTATCTGCACTACCGCGCCCTGCCAGCCATCAAGCAAGAAACCGGCAATAACTGGTGGCGTCGTCCAGGGAACCTGCACCGCACTAAATGGCGCCATAAAACCACTTGTAATAGCAAAATAAGTAGTAAACAAAGCCAGTAATGGAACCAGCGTAAACGGTATCAAAAGATACGGATTAAATACTATCGGCAAGCCAAAAATTATTGGTTCATTAATATTAAACAAGCCAGGTACAAAAGCCATTCTCATCAGCGATTTTAATTGCTGTGACCTAGCAGTTATAAGACCCGCTATCAAAAGTCCTAATGTAAGTCCACAGCCGCCACTTTTAACAAACACATCATTTATCTGACAAGTAATTATTTTAGCCTGTGGGTTATTCACCAGACTCATGCCAATATCGATTAAGTGCTGATTATCTAACGAATTAGCAATAAGCAACGGTCCAACTACACCGCCAACTACGTTTGGTCCATGAATACCAGCCCAGAACAAGATACTTTGCAAACCTACAATAATTGTGCCACCGGCTAACGAATCCGAAACTGCCTGCAATGGCGTTTGAATAACTTTAAAAATAAGTTCCGGCAAAGTCGTTGCACCTACATAATGGCAAAGACCATACATCACCGAAGCACACGTAAAGAAAATCATGCCTGGTACTAAAGCGGTAAAAGCCTTCGCTACGCCTTGCGGTACTGAATCTGGCATTTTTATTCCAATGTTATTTTTCTCACAGTAACAAAATATTTTAGCCACAAAAAATGAAATCAATATAGCGGTAATAACGCCATTGCTGCCAGCCCATGCCTTCGGGATAATATCGCCAACGGTTTCCCCGCCTTTAGTTATCAGTGCTGGAGGCATTAATATCAAAAAACTCGACAGGGCCAAAATTGAAGCCATCACAGCATCGCAGCCCTCATTTTCAACATATTTGTACGTAATAGCTAAAACAACGATAATTGCTAACACGCCAAAAGTACCACCCGCTACTGCATTTAAAGGTGCTGTCCAATCATTGCCAAAAATTGAAGCCATAAATTCGGTATAACCTGGTACTGGCAAATTAGCCAATAACAAAAATACTGAACCACAAATAGTAAATGGTGTTGTCATAATAAAGCCATCACGCAAAGCCGCAACTGCTTTTATCTGGGCAAAATTCCCCATGATTTCGATAAAATTATCGAACATCTTTTGCTTGTTCATTTCTTTTCCTCTCTCATTTTCAATTCCTTAATTAAATCAACCATCAGCAGCCGCCGGCGACCGCCGATATACCTTTTCTTAAGGTATTTTTAATATAACTCTTTGCAAAATGATTAACAATCTGTCGCAATCAATACGAAACGCCGTTACATTTTTCATTCTATAAACAAATCAGCTATGTAGCACCGTTACACAACTACTATAAATTTTATGATTTTTCTGTCTTTTTATAATAAAACCGGTCTGCCAATTTCAATATATTGACAGACCGGCTTATAAGTTAATATTAATTAATAATAGAATTTTTTGCTCAGCCACTGTTCTTTTTGCTTAGCATTATTATAGTCTACATGGGTCATCAGCACCGCAAACAGCACATCCATGACAAATTTTGCTCCTAATAAGAACACTCGATTACCTAATTCCTCCATTTTTTTATTTGAAGCTACTGGAAATATCACATCGGCTAGCGCCGCTATCGATGAATCTCTGGCGGCAGTAATCAAAATTATCGAATTTCCTCGCAATTTTAGCAGGTGTGCTATATCTAACAGCATCCGGTTTTCCCCTGTCCGACTGATAATGAATCCTACATGATCCTTAGGCGCCCCAGTAGCTTGTAAATATTGAATCGTCATAGCTGAGTGTACTGTAGAACATTTATTAGCCATAATAAAGCTAGCCGCTCCCATATTTGCAATATCCAAATTATTGTCCATTGCATAAAAGTCAATATGTGTTGTTTTAGATAACAAATGTAAAGCCCGCATAAATATTGCTGGTTCAAGCATATTATTAGTTTCTTTTAACGCCTCTACTTCTATAGTCAATACTTTATTTAATATTGCCTGAACTGAGTCGCGGTCACTTACCTTAAGTTCCCCATGTTGCGGACTTTCTATATAACGCATCATCTCAGCCAAAAATTTAACACGAAATTCTGTGTAACCACCAAACCCAAGTTTTTGACAAAACCTGACAATAGCGGCCGAGCTGCTATAAGTGGCCTGTGCTAACTGCCTAGTAGACATGCTAGGCAATGTCCGAAAATTAGCTAACAAATAATCAGCAATAGTTGTTTCAGCATTAGAAAATTCTTCTTTTTCTTGTAACAACTTGATTAAATTCGACATATAATCTCTCTCCTGACTTTATTGGGCTGGAACAAAAATTATATTAACCGGTAAATTAGATGCTCCCGGTGGTGAGTATTCAAAATATATAGTTCTGCCAGCAGGATATATCCCCAAATCGGCTAATTCAGTTTGCTCATCAGGACGCCAGGTTCCTTTTTTCCAAGCAGCTTCGGCAGCTGGCGTCATTTCACGAGTTTTATCGCCAAAGCAAATCGTGCCATAGGGTGTTGGTATGACCTTGACCGCTTCATTATCAACATTAGCTAAAACTGCCCCAGCATATACTCCGCCCAAGGGACTTAAATAACTTTGCACGGCACTAGTAGCAGCAATCGGAACTTTCAGCTGATATAAAATACCATAATTACCGACATTTTGCGTTGGCGTGCCATCAGTTGCATCTATACCATAGCGGAACTTATCATTATACTCATCACCTATGGGAATATAACCTGCTCCATCTTTTGCTGCATCATATACCCCGCTGACGGTTATAAGCCGGTTCATTCCTTTAAATGTCCCCCTAAGTGCTACTTCATCCCGAGGCAGCACCGGAAGCTTTTGGGCTGCGGCAATAATATCATCATCAACCGCAGTCAGCAATACCGTTACCTTAACTGGATACTTTGCTGTAAAATCATAAACTCCACATACCAAATCACCTGGCTGCAAAACAATATTATCCATCTGGGGCAGCAATAATCTTGCCTGATGCTTTAATAATAGCATTGATTTTTCCATTGGCTCGCCAAAATAATTTAGCTGTGTTTCCTTGCCAACGGTTAAATAATCAGCCGATGGCCGACCACTGCCGCCACGGGTAATCTTAATTGAGTTTAAACCATCATACATATTTTCCAGCACTACCGCAACTTTTTTTGGTTCTGCTGTATCATTCAGATGATAATAAAGCACTCTTGCTTCACCACTCACGGTATCACGATACAATACCCCATTTTGTTTAACGTATTCTGGACTATCGGAAAACAATAGTGTTCCGCCCTCATCCTTAACTGTTACGGGCATTTTGTGCATAAGCTGACCATAATGATAAGCAACTTGCTTTTTAGCAGTTTCTTTTGCCGCCGCTTCTTTTAAAATTGCTTGTATTCTGTCTTTAAAAGATACTGTTTTACTGTCCTTCGCCGGTAATTTATTTTCCATATATACTGTGGTGGCGGCAGGAGCTTCTGCAACATGTCTTTCACCAGCCTGTACTAAGTCTATATTAAACATACTTAAAACAACGCCTGCTGCCAAACCTAAAATTATTTTTTTATTATTCATAATCAGTAAAAACTTCACCTCATTGTGCTAAAATTTTATTCTTGATGTTGCTTGATATTCAATCTGGTAAATAGTTCTGCCTTAAACAAACGTAGTTTAAATTCCAGCAAGCCAAATCGTGGCCGCGGAATATTTAGCCGCTGCAACAAATAAGGATTCGTAGTCATCGTATTAAGTCCAGCATCTCCTGTTACCGCTGTCAAATATTCATTTTCCTGCAATAACATTGGCATATTTTCATCATAAGCACCATTGGGATAAGAAAAGCTGAACACCGTTTTTATCCCGTTCCATTCCATAAGGAGCTTCGATAAATGCATTTCCTCAATCTGTTTGTCTCGCTCAAGTTTGGTAAGTGGCTGATGATTAGCTGTATGACTGCCTATCTCTACGCCTCGTTCCTGCATATCCCGCAGCTCATCCCAAGTTAAGTAACCAGATTTTCCAATATCGTTAGTAACCATATACACAACAGCCTTCATATTATATTTTTCAATAATTGGCAGCATGGTAGTGTAATTATCTTCATAACCATCATCAAAAGTTAATACTATTGGTTTCGCTGGCAATTCCAATTTACCTTTACGCGCCTTCATATAGTCAAGCAACGTAATAGTCGTATAACCTTCTGCTTGTAAGTAAGCTAATTGTTTTTCAAATTCAGCTGGTGGTACATTGTACTCCTTGCCTTCGGCATCATCAACAGCATCTATCTTATGATATTCTAATATTGGTATCCCGGCCGGCTTGGGTGTAACTATTAACCAGCCAGCAAAAATCAGCAGTAAAATTAATGCTGCTGCCAAAAATTTGCCTAATTTGCCCAAATTCAGTCCCTCTTTTTCATTATTGCTTTATATTTGCAGCTAATTCTTGTATTTTTCGCAGCCGGTGGCTGATGCCAGACTTGCTCACGCCGAGCATAGCTGCTAACTCAGTTAAAGTTATATCTGGATTTTCCAACCGCAGCTGTGCTGTTTTTTTAATTTTTTTTGGCAATTTTTCTAATAGCCCCTGAGCTTTCAGCAGCCTGATAGCTGCTATCTGCCGTCCCGCTGCATCAACCGCTTTTTGTAAATTAGCAGTTTCACAATTTACCAGCCGATTAACCTGAGCTCTGACTTCCTTTACATTACGGGCAATTTCAAAAGCTTCAACTGCTTTATCAGCTTTAATCATTGCTAAAAAATCAATTACGGCATCGCCCTCTTTTAAATAAACGATATAATCAGCTTTTCTATCAACAAAGCCAACTGGAAAACCCATGCGTTTTAGTAACCGATACAAAAGATTTCCCAAGCCAAAGCTTCCCGTAACCAATTCCAAATGATACGCTGATTCCGGTTTATTGACACTGCCGCCACCTTGAAAAGCGCCTCTAAGATAAGCTATCCGACAGCATGATTTACGCAAAAGTCCCATATCGCTATCCATATTTAAACTGTCATCATGCAAAAAGCCCAGTCGCTGCAAAAGCTGGGCTACATTAGGTGATGGTATAACCTTTACGGTATAATTATTGTTTTTATTTAGTTGCCGTGAACGACTGACGGTTATCTCCGTATGAATATCGCCGCCTTCACTTTTTAACAGCATCAATGTTTTACGTGCTACCGCTGCGTTCTTCGAAGTAAAATTTAAACCAAACGTATGTCTAAGACCGAATGTCATCGTTGCTCCCATACGCAATAGTGCCGCTAATTCAGCCGTGCGGCAGCAGCTATCTTCATAATTCAAGCGTGCCAGCTCGTTTTTTACCTCAGTTGCAAAAGATGGCATTTAGCGTTCTCCTTAACGTAACCTTATTTTTTTAATCATATCCGCCAGCAGTACCTGGCTGCAAACGATATACCATTTGCATAACACTGCGGCAAAGTTTATCCGGGTCGTGCCGGATGACATCAGTTTCATTAATAATATCCGCCTTAACAAAACCTATCCCCAAAGCATTTATAGCTGCTTCATCAACCTTTACTGGGAAAGCGCCCCTAGCCGCATAATATTTTTGCATATCAGCTGATATTGGAGTAGAATTTACCAGCATATAATCAATTACACCTTTACCACCATGATCGATAATGGCCTTAGCATGCATCGAAGCCGTATAGTTATCGGTTTCACCTGGCTGGGTCATAACATTGCAAATATAGATTTTGACTGCCTTGCTTTTACGCAAGGTCTCAGCTACACCATCGACTAAAAGGTTAGGCATGATACTTGTATAAAGACTGCCCGGACCTAAAATAATCGCATCCGCAGCCGTCAGTGCCTCTAAAGCTGACTTCACCGGTTTAACTGATTCCGGAAACAGCCGCACCCGATGTATTTTTTTATGCACTTCTGGTATATGCGATTCACCCTCTACCACCGTACCATCTTCCATAATGGCATCCAGCCTTACATGATCCTTTGACGCCGGCAACACTTGTCCCTTGACAGCTAAAACCTTAGATGATTCCTTTAAAGCCTGCTCAACATCACCAGTTACTTCATTCATAGCAGCAATAAACAGATTGCCAAAGCTATGCCCTGCCAGCTCGCTATTTCCTTTAAAGCGATACTGAAATAATTTTTCCATCAATGGTTCAGTATCGGCTAAAGCTACGAGACAGTTTCTCAAATCACCCGGCGGAATAACACCTAATTCTTCCCTAAGTCTTCCTGATGAACCACCATCATCCGCCACGGTAACCACGGCAGTTACATTACTAGTAGCTGACTTTATGCCCCTCAGCAGCACCGAAAGCCCATGCCCGCCACCAACTACTGCCACATTAGGACCTTTGCCCAGCTTACGTTTTTCATATATTATATCCACCAGCCGTTCTGAATTGTCCGGCAGCAAAACCGTTATCACTGAACGAATAACAAATCGCGTTGCTACCAGCATCAGCACTACGCCCAGTGCCACCACCATTAGACCTACAATCGTGGAAAAAGCATAATCATAACTGCCCCGCCACAAATATACAGCTCTAAAAATAGCTTCTTCAATATAATCTAAATACTTATAGTTAAAAACTAAGGCAAAGCCCAGACTTATCAGTATTACCCCGACTGAAAATAATAGCAGCCAGCGCTTAAACTTCATCCCTGGATAAAGCCATTTCAACAAATGCATTTTTTCTCAACACTCCTCGCGCACATGCTCCCGAACATCATTTTTCATCAGATCGCGATGTTCCAGTTTCACCGGATAGCCTTTCTGCTTCAAGCGATTATATATATGGTTAGCAATGAATACACTGCGATGCATGCCGCCCGTGCAGCCGACTGCTATCACCAGCTGACTTTTGCCCTCTTTCACATATTGTGGCATCAAAAAATCAATCATGCCATCCAAATGTTCAACAAATCCTCTTGTTACTGGCCACTGTGCTATATAGCTTGCTACTTCCGGTACAGCTCCACTTTTATGCCGCATTGATTCTATATAGAACGGATTTGGCAAAAATCGCACATCAAAAACCATGTCCGCATCCAACGGCAATCCGAATTTAAAACCAAAGGAAAGCACATTGATATTCATTTGTTCGCCTTCGCTGCTGCCAAACAAATGATGAATTTTATCCCGCAAATCAACTTTTCTAAGCTCTGATGTGTCAACTATATATGTTGCCTTGCTGCGAACCGGAGCCAGTCTCACCCGTTCTTTAGCAATTCCTTCCGAAATCCTTGATGATGGTGCCATCGGATGCCGGCGGCGAGTTTCCTTGTAGCGGCGAATAATTGACGGATCAGATGCATCCATAAAGAGCATCTCGTACTGCACATCATCTCGATCCATATCATCTAATACATGCACAAAGGTATCAAAAAATTCCTGACTACGGGTATCTACCACCAGCACTACCTTGCCTACATGACCACCAGTATGCTTGCAAAGTTCCACAAACTTTAAAATAAACAGCGGTGGCAAGTTATCTACGACAAAATAACCTAAGTCCTCCATATAACGGCAAGCCTGGGTCTTGCCAGCACCTGACATTCCTGTTACAATAACCAGCCGAAATTTATTTTCTTTCGCAGCAGCTTCCAATTGTAAAGAATCATTGCTTTTTTCCTCAGTCATAATTTCACCTTCTATTTATTATTTGAGCTAGTTTTTTGACAACACATAACGATAAATTGCCTGCGCTAGACCATTATCACTACAAGTTCCTGTTTCATACTCACAGGCAGCCTTGACCACCGGCACGGCATTCCCCATTGCTACACTGTGACCAGCTGCTTTAAGCATTGGCAAATCATTATCACCATCACCAATGGCCATCGTATCTTCAATAGCAACGCCCAAGATATTTGCTAATTTCTTTACCCCAGCAGCTTTCGAAACCCCGTTTTTTACTATTTCTACATAATGCGCATTAGAACGCATTGCTTGCAATTTACCCGCAAAATGCTCATTTAACACAGCCACCCTGGCATTGGTTTTCATAACATCGCCGGTTATTGATAACAGCTTGCATACATTGTTTTTATGCGCTCTTAAGCCATCCCAGCCAACAAAATGTCCCTTTACTGCCTGTGCCTGCTCATACCCCTTAGCATAATCGTCATAACTTGCAAAATAAAGCTCATCATTACTATATAATTGCAAATACCAATTACGCGCCTGACAATATGCTATAACTTCATTAACAACTTCAGGCATTAAATAATCACTGGCTAAAATCTCACCAGCCGCAGATTTTATGAGCGCACCATTATAGGTAATAATAGGCACATTTACCCCCAGAGCTTTAGCCACAGGTAAGGCTGCCTTATACATACGGCCAGTCGCTATGGTCACGGTAACGCCATTAGCTGCTGCTAATTGTATTGCTTTTATATTCTCGCTGGCTACATCTTTTGCACTTTCTAATAGCGTTCCATCCAAATCAGTTATAAATAATTTTATCGCCATAAAAGATTCTCCTTTTATTACGGGTTATTACGGGGAATTTCTACATTGTTTGCGTACCTCTTATATTTTCTCATATCAGCTAAAAATTGCAAGTATTTAGCCAAACCAGTCACCTAAAAACCAGCAATGGTCTCTTATAAATCGCTTGAAAAATAAGTTTCAATATAAGATAATGTATACAAGAAGAAAACATTGTCAGAAAGGACTTTTCTATGGCTACTAAAGTAATTCAGCATCAATGCAGCTTTTGCAAAAAAATAATCAACGTCCATGATCAATATGACCTGCCAATTTATGATCCGAACACCGGATTTGCTATTTGCAAAAACTGTGTCCGCGAAATCAATCATTTTCTTGATGAACACGAGGCCTCCAATCAAGAAGTCGAAAAACATGAGTTTGCTGAACAACTCGATGCTATTTTAGCTAAGAACAAACCCCATATCATCAAAAAGTATCTTGATGAATACATAATTAACCAGGATAGAGCTAAAAAAGTTTTATCCGTGGCTATTTACAATCACTATAAACGTATGAAATATGGTTATCAAAATACCGATGGTACTGAAATAGAAAAATCTAATGTCATCATGCTTGGTCCATCCGGCTGCGGCAAGACGGCACTTTTGTCACATCTTTCCAAATTGCTAGATGTTCCTTTTGCAGTAACTGATGCTTCCAGCCTCACCGAAGCTGGTTTTGTCGGTGCTGACGTTGAAGTTGCTGTCCGTAATCTTTACTATGCTGCCGACAAAGATGTAGAAAAAGCTGAGCATGGTATTATTTACCTGGACGAATTTGATAAAATTGCCCGCAAATCCGGAGCTAACAACTCGATAACAGCCGATCCAGGACATGAAGGTGTCCAGCAGGCACTTTTAAAAATGCTTGAAGGCAGCGTCGTTGAATTCACATCTCGTGGTCAGCGCAAACATCCAGAAGCACCGACGATAAAAGTTGATACCCGTAATATCCTCTTTATTGTCGGCGGTGCTTTTGTTGGCATTGACGATGTCATTGCTAAACGCCTGTCTAAAGCCAGCTCCATCGGTTTTGGAGCAGAAGTTCAAGGCAAGGACGAAAAGCCAAAATTCGATGAACTTATTCATAAAGTTCGTCCAGAAGATTTAATGCAATACGGTATTATCCCCGAGATAATCGGCCGTCTGCCAGTTATCTGCACTCTTGAATCCCTTGATGAAGATGCTTTGCTGCGGATTTTGACCGAGCCGAAAAACGCACCTGTTAAGCAATACGAAAAACTTTTAGCAATGGATAACGTAACTTTGGAATTTGCCGAAGATGCGCTGCGGGCCGTTGCAAAAAAAGCTATTGAACGCAAAACTGGTGCCCGTTCCTTGAAGGGTATCATCGAGGATGTAATGCTTGATGTTATGTTTGACATTCCAAAATCTGATGAACCTCGCAAAGTCATCATTACTAAGGACTGTATTGAAAACGGCGCTAAGCCCGAAATAACCCCATTAGCATAACATTTCAAACGAGGCGTAATCACATGAACCATGCTCAGCTATTGCAAGCCATGATTAAATTTGACAAGGGCGATGCCAAGCGTATTCAGCATCTGATCAAAGTCCATGAGTTTGCCGCTCTTATCGGCACCTTAGAAAACATCTCCCCAGCTGCCCAAAACATCTTAGAAGCAGCAGCTATCCTGCATGACATTGGCATTCATCCTGCGGAAGCCAAATATCATAGCTGTGCTGGCAAATATCAGGAAAGCGAAGGACCAGCCCCAGCAATGGCCTTATTGCAAGCCGTCGGTGGCTATGATGATGCCTTTTGCCAACGCGTCTGCTGGCTTATAGCGCATCACCATACCTATGGTCTTGATGCCGATCTTGATTATCATATTCTCATCGAAGCTGATTTTCTTGTCAACGCTTTTGAAGACAATTTAAGCAAAAATGCCATAATCGCCTTTCGTGACAAAAACTTTGTTACTAAAACCGGTCGGCATTTGCTAAATACAATGTTTGCTCTATAATGGGCTAAAAAAAGCGGAAAAATTAAATTATATACATACAAATTGCCTCGGCATACTGCTTAAACGTATGCCGAGGCAATTTTTTACAAAATTCAGTTTACAGTTAATACTGGAAATTCGCCTAGAGTTTTAAGCCAAATGCTTTTTAGCGCTACCGCGGCTAAAGCTTCCTGCATTATTCCTGCATTATTTTTATATTCCAAATCAAAAAAGAAAATATAAGCCCCAAGTTCCGTGCGGGCTGGTCGCGATTCGATTCTGGTTAAATTCACCCCGCGCCTCGCAAATTCACCTAAGACGTCATAAAGCGCGCCCGCTTTTTGTCCATCAATCTGGCATATTACCAATACTTTATCCTTTGGCAATATATTTTTACCAGCGCCACGCCGTCTTACTTGAAAGAATCGCGTACAATTGGCCATATTATCCTGTATCTCTTTGGCAATAGTATTAAGCCCTGTAAGTTTTCCCGCCCGTTCCGTACAGATAGCGGCTGCACCTTTTGCTATTGGTTCTGCGGCTACTATTTCAGCAGCTCTAGCCGTGCTGGCTACTTTAACTATCTCGGCTAATGGATAATGCTCCTGCAAAAATTTGCGGCACTGTGATATCGGCTGCGGATGTGAATACACTTTTTTTATCGCCTGGGGAACACATTTAGCCATTAATTGATTATGCACTGGCCAAATAAGCTCTCTAGCCACTTCCAGATTATTACTGCGAGCCAGCGTATCAAGCGTTATATTTATCGCCCCTTCAAGGGAATTTTCTACTGGCACTAATGCAGTATCGACAATATTATCTTCTACGGCCTGCAAACATTCAAATATATCACTAAAGGTGACCAGCGTCGCTGCTTCCGGCAGCTTGTCATTTAAATAAATTGCCGCCGCTTCACTATGCGTACCTCTAGGTCCTAAAACCCCCATTTTATCCATGTATTTAATCCGTTACTGAAAACTTATAAAAAGCTACTATTCCCTTATAGAAAATTAACTTTTACGTTTCATTTCTCATTCCTTCCCCGAAAGGGACTTTCGCATCCGCTTTGACTCGTGCAAGCACGAAGCTACTCGCGTTTGATGTAATGCTCCAGAGACTTAAACTCCCCGCTAACGAACGGGTACATATCTGCATTGACTTGCCGGTGCCTTTATACAGATTTGGACAGTTCCGTTTCTCCATAGCGTTTGAGATTCAATGACGCTTGGAAATCGCGATCTATCACGTTACCACAAACAGGACAAACATACGTCCTATCGGATAGTTTCAGGTCTTTCTTTACATGCCCGCACTCGATACAAGTCTTAGAGCTGGGGAACCAGCGGTCTGCTATAACCACAGGTATCTTAGCCCAATGAGCCTTGTACTTAATTTGCCTGCGGAACTCGTAGAAATTCTGCTCCTGAACTTTTTCCGACAAATGCTTGTTCTTCATCATACCTTGCACATTCAAATCTTCAAGACACACAAACCTTGGTTTTCGGTTTATAATGGCTCTTGTAGCCTGATGCACATGATTAGTTCTGATGTTCGTCAGTCTGTGGCTGATTCGTAAAAGTTGTTTTTCACTTTTTATAACGTTGCTTGTTTTGCAGTAACTTTCTCCTTTCTTATTCATCTGATATTTTCTCGATACCTGACGTTGCAACCTGCGTCTTTTCTTTTTGAGTTTTCTTATCGTATGGGACTTGTTAATATTCTTGACCTTGATGGAGTCAGAGATTATCGCCAAGTCCTTGATACCTAGGTCAATGCCGACACCTTCCGTACAGAGATGCTTCGGCTGCTTTCGGACAAATTTCAATCCACGCATGGCTTTCAATTTATGTCTGATCACAAAGCCAATGCCCAGCCACCAGTTCTCGCCATCGAAGCTTATCCGTGGATTTGTATACTTTGCATCCGTAGGAATTTTACCTTTTTCAGCCAGCCTTACCCAATTTGCCTTCTGACGGTTTCTGCGTTTGCTTGTTGCTATTTGCTCAAATTTAACATGTGTTTTTGTAAACTTGATTTTTACATTGTCCTGGTAAAAACGGAAGTTTCCGTTTTTCTTACTGCGGAACTTGGGATGATTGTTCATATCATATACCGTCAGCTTTTTGCCAGTGCGGGCGTAGTGGGCAATCTTTTTAGGTGAATACTTGACATAGCCTTTTTTCTTCTGCTTGTGAAAAAAGTTCTTATAAGCTGTACACAGGTCTTTAATAGCCTGCTTAGTAACATTATTGGACACTTCCAGTAACCACGGCTTTTCACCGGAATTACGAAGAATCGTGAATTCCCTGCGCAGGTCGCCATCGCTTTGCAGCTTGCGCCCTTCACGAAAATTCTCTATCTGCTTGTCCAGTGCCCAATTATAGGCAAACCTTGCACATCCCGCAAACTGAAACAGTTTAGTTTTTTGTTTATTGTTTGGCAGGAGCTTTATCCTGACGGATTTTATCATCCGAATCATCTTCTTCCACCAGTTCATGAATCATTTTCTTGGCTTTGTTAGCTCGTTTGCCTTGCAGTTTGCAGCTAAAGACAGTGATGATTTGAACTAAATCCTCAACCAGTTCTTGTTGCTCGGGCTTTGGCTCATTGTCAATGACCTCGATTTTACAGTCGTGCATTGCCGCTAGTGACTCAATAAGCTCAAATCCAAATCTAAGCAATCTGTCTTTATAGAGAATAACCACTTTTTCTACCTTGTTGTCATTAATACGCTTGATAAGTTCCTGCAATCCTTTTTTCTTGTAATTTATCCCAGAGCCTATGTCGTGGATAATCTCAAATGGATGTCCTTGTGCCAGCAGATATGTTTTTACATTGGCAATCTGTCGCTCAAGGTCGTCTTTTTGTTTATGACTGGAAACTCTGCAATAACCGATAACAAGTTTTTGCTGTGGACGCTCCTGTGCTATTTTCTGCCATTGATCTTCTGAATAATATCGGTAGCCATTTTCAGAAGTGTGGTGCGGATGGAGTTTGCCTGACCTATCCCAGTTTCTTAAGGTCTGTGGGGTTACGCCAAGCATTTTTGAAAATTTATTAATAGTATAATATTTCACACTATCACCACCTTGATAACATTATATGCATTTATGGTTATAAAAACAAGATGGTGTTTTTAATTTTTTATAAGTTTTTACAAGCTGTTACTGCACCTTCCAATTCATATTTTAACCAGCTTAATTATATTAAATATTATTTTTAAATTTCAACAAATCCGGACACAATTCACCAATAGAACTTGATAAATCTTCCTGTGGCTGCAAAATATCCAAAACAGGCTGCATTGTGGCCTTAAATTTTGCATCATCTTGCATCAAAACCAATATCGCACTAGTGTTTATCGCATCATCCAAAGCAGTATGCTGATTACCTTCAAATTCATGTCCCATTGCCCCTAAAGCATGTTTCAAAGCCAAGCTGTTATGCAAGCCTAATCTGTCGTCAAATTCCTGCTGCAAATCAACCCAGCGCTCATCAAGCCAATTAAGGTCAAATTCTGACATCTTATACCAGCATTCTTTTTTTAACTGCTTGATATCCGACATACTCCAAGAATAAATCTTTACCTCATCATCACCCACCCAGCTGACAAATTTATCAAAACAAACTGCATAATGTTCCTTACCGTTTACCATGTCCTGCGTAATTCCTGTCAGCTTAGTAATATGCTTTTTTATTGCCCCATACTCAGGTTCCACATAACATTGAAATGTTGCTTCTTGTTTAAAATTTTCATCTAGCTTTACTGCTCCGAACTCAATAACCTCTTCATTCATCTTTTGCCGTACTGCCCGATGTTCCCGATCTACTGGATTCATTTCCAAATCAATAACTATATATTTCATCTGCCGCTACCTGCGCTTTCTAGTATATTCCTTAATATATTATTTTACAAAAGCCACGGATTTTCTTCAACTAAAATCTGTGGTATCATAAAATTATTCATATTTCGCAGAAAGGATTTTTTCATGAAAAAATATCAGCTATATCTATTTGATTTCGATTACACCTTGGTAAATTCAGAAAGCGCCATCGTAAAATGCTTTCATAACACTTTAAATAAAACCGGTCTTGCTGATTGTGATGATGATACCATCCGTCATACTATCGGCCTTCCCATGCGAAAAGCTGTAAAAATAATTACCGGCACCAATGATGAAGCAAAAGTTGATGATTTTGTCAAAGCCTATACCGTAGAAGCTGACCTTTATATGACGGCTGGCACCAAATTCTTCCCTAATACCGTAAGCACTTTAAAGGAACTAAAAAACCGCGGGGCTAAAATCGGTATTATTTCCAGTAAAACCAGCCACCGGATAAAAGAAAAATTCGTTGTTGATAACGTTCCCCAGCTAGTAGATTACATCATTGGCAGCAATGAAGTACAAGCGCATAAGCCTGACCCGGAGGGTATTCTTAAGGCTCTTGCTTGGTTTAAAATTGCTCCTGAAAAGGTTCTCTATACTGGTGACAGCTTCGTTGATGCTGGTGCCGCCCAAAACGCTGGCGTCGATTTTGCTGGAGTAACTACTGGCACCACCACCGCCGCTACTTTGCAAAAATACCCGCATATAACTATTATGCATGATATAGCCGAACTGCTAAAAATTTAATTATGAGCAAAAAGACCTCATCAATTAAGTCAGCCATTATTTAAGCCGCTGTCTGATGAGGTCTTTTTATTTTACGCTAGTATTATTTTTGACGCCGTTTCATTTGTAATAACAAAATTGCCACAAATATCACAATACCAATTACATCGGTAACGATGCCTGGCTGAATCATCAATAATCCGCCAGCAACCAAAAGCAGTCGCTCTAAAAGATTGCATTTATCAGCTAAGAAGCCGATAAGAGCCGAACTCAAAGATACCATACCGATGAGAGCGGTCACGGTCGCACTTATTAAATCAAGTGGCGTCCCTTCTACCATCAAAATAACTGGTGACAAAACAAAAATATAAGGAATAATAAACGCTGCTATCGCTAATTTTGATGCATTAACACCAGTTTTTAACGCATTACCGCCACTTATACCAGCACCAGCATAAGCTGCTAAAGCTACTGGCGGAGTAACGTCAGCGATTATACCAAAATAGAATACAAACATGTGCGCCGCTAGTACCGGCACGCCCATCTGTACCAAGGCGGGAGCAGCAATAGTTGACGTGATAACATAGTTAGCCGTTGTCGGTACCCCCATGCCAAGAATTATCGCCGTAATCATCGTAAAGAACATTGTTGGCAAAAGCATGCCCCCCGATAGCTCAAGCAAACCTGATGCCAGCTTTAATCCAACACCTGTTTTGGTTACTACTCCGATGATTATACCAGCTGCTGCACAAGCAACCAGCACTCCGAGCACATTACGGGCACCTTTTTCCAAGCCTTCGACAATTTCAATTGGCTTCATGCGAGTTGACTTGCGAAGTGCCGAACAAAGAATTGATAGAATAATTGCCACTAAAGCTGCTCGCATTGGCGTATAGCCTGACACTAAGAGATAAACTATCACGACAAGCGGCAATGCCAAATGTCCACGCTCACGCAAAAGCGTACCGATTTTAGGCAATTCACTACGCGGTATCCCTTTTAAATTACTGCGTTTAGCTTCAAAATGAACGCCTAGCCAAACACCGGCAAAGTACAAGAGCGCTGGAATTATAGCGGCTTTAACAATATCAATATAAGGAACACCAACAAATTCAGCCATCAAAAAGGCTGCAGCTCCCATTACCGGTGGCATGAGCTGACCGCCAGTCGAAGCTGCCGCTTCTACGGCGCCGGCGAAGTCCTTATGATAACCAAGTTTTTTCATCATGGGAATTGTAAGTGACCCTGTGCCGACTACATTAGCAACGGAACTTCCTGATACCGTACCCATAAGACCGGAGGATAAAACGGCTACTTTAGCTGGGCCGCCACTAGCCCAGCCAGCAATAGCATTAGCTATATCAATAAAGAATTTGCCTAGACCTGTTGACTCGAGGTAAGCACCAAATAAAATAAACAAAAATATAAAAGTCGATGATACCCCCAAAGGAATACCAAAAATACCTTCAGTTGTAAAATATAAATGGCTTACCAGCTGCGCTGGCGTAAGCCCACGGTGAGCCAGCACCCCTGGCATATACGGACCAGCAAAAGCATACGCAATGAATACCAGTACCACACATACCATAGGAATACCTACTACTCTGCGGGCAGCTTCGATAACTAGAATAATGCCAATGATACCAACTGCCAAATCCATATCTGATACCGTTCCTGCTCTCAGCACCAGATTTTGGTATTCATAAATAATGTAGGCTGGAGCAGCAGCGCCTAAAACAGCTAGCAATAAATCAAATGGATGGAGTTTATGCCTTGACCATGATTTACAGGTTGGATAAAGTAAAAATACCAGCGCCAAGCCAAAGCCTAAATGCACACCACGCTGCAGCTGCGCATCTAATACGCCAAAAATAGCCGTATACAGCTGAAATATTGAAAATGCTATCGCTATCGCAGCTACTATTTTAGCCATAAAGCCCGTATATTCCATGGTATCCGATTCTTTGTCATACTTTTTCAGGACGTCTTCGGCGAGCTTAACTTCCGACTTCTCTTTCATAATAACATTCCTTTCCCAAATGGACTTACAAATATATCTATCGCCGTCCCTGGCGGATATTTTTCATATAACGGATATTCCCGCCCGCGTAAATATAAGGTCAGCTTGGTACCGACACCGGTGCGCAAGGTAAGCTTAGGAAAATATCTTTCCATGTGGTCAAAAACGAAATAATCGCCTTCTTCATGAAAACTGCCCTCCGAAGCTAAAAACGGCAATCCAACGCCAAAGGATTGATATTTCGTTGAATGAAGCAAAAGTCCTTGACCATCAGCAGCTACCGCCAGATTCTCAAGTACCGGCGTCTTTTGCACTGAATGAATAAATCTTATCGAAACCGGCGTTCCTTTATAAGCTGGTGTTATGGCTGCTATCTCGCCAGCAGCCCTGACAAACAAGCACGGCTGACTTAAAACATTGCCTATCCCCAGCAATATTCCTAATAAGCAAAACCACACTGCCTTACAGTTCCATTTTGACAATTCTGTCACTTCCCTTACACCAGTAAAAGCCCCCAAATCCATTGGAGGCTTTTACTCTAACCTGCGTTAAGAATTACTCTTTGAAATATTTCTCCGCACCAGCATTCATTGGCAAGGACATCCCCTTTAAAGCGCCTTCCTTCGTAATCAGCTTACCAACAGCATGGGCTGCCTGCAAGCGATCCAAATTGCCAAATATAGCTTTAGCAATATCATAGCCCATATTATCATCAAGTTTATCCGTAGCAATCAGCATGGACATAACGGAAATCGTCTGCACATCTTCGTTGAAACCAGCATACGTTCCAGCTGGAATAGTAGTCTTGGTATAGAACGGATACTTAGCAATCAGGGCATCCGCTTTGTCAGCTGTTACCGGTAAAAGCCGAATCTTATTCTGGGATGAAATGTCCTGCACTGACGCTGTTGGATAACCTGCCGTGAGGAAAGCCGCATCAACGTTGCCATCCTTTAAAGCACTAGCGCCTTCACCAAAGGAAAGATACTGGGCATCAATATCATCATAAGTAATGCCATAAGCAGCTAAGATCTGACGAGCATTAGCCTCAGCACCGGAACCAGCCGCACCAACAGCTACCCGTTTGCCCTTCAGATCGGCAATCGACTTGATATTGGAACTGTCAAGCGTCACAAACTGGCAGGTCTCTGGATAAAGTGTTGCGATGCCACGAAGATTATCCACCTTTTTGCCTTCAAACATCTCTGTACCATTAACTGCATAATACGAAATATCATTTTGTACTATTGCCAGATCAACCGAACCATCTTTAAGCATATTGATATTAGCAACAGTGGCACCCGTACTTTGTGCACTAGCATTCATGCCTTTGATTTCACTATTTAAAATTTCCGCCATCGCGCCACCGATTGGATAATATGTACCAGCAGTACCACCAGTAGCGATATTCAAAAATTTCTTCCCTGAATCTGAATTGCTGCTGCCACAACCGGTGAGCAGAGCAGCTGATACGACAACCGCCAAACCTGCAGTCAATATCTTTCTCATCTTGCTAAAGTTCATAACGAGTGCCTCCCAATTTCTTCCATTCAATACATTATTTTTATATCACGTATGCAATTATAGCATAGGCGATATACACATTCAAGAGTTTTTGAAAACTTTTCTCATATTTTGTAATGTATATGTGTATACAGTGAACAAAAAGAGCGCATTACTCCTAAACAAGAATAACACGCTCTTCATTGAGCTCATTTTTTATTTTGTTAATACTCAGCCAATCTTAACGGTATGAATTACTTCATAGCCCTTGGCCTCAATTTTAGCTTTAATAGCCTCCACATCGGGAATATTGCCCCTGATAACCAGCTCATACTTGCCAAACGGCTGCCGGCAAGTCACCAGACTGTCAATTGATAAGCCGCTTTCAGTAAATATGCCAGCAACATCATGCACTACCCCGACTTTATTGTCTACCAGTAAAGTAAGGCGCGTCTTGCCATTTTGCAGTCCCATCACGTCAACAAAAGTCTTAAAGATATCCGTTTCCGTGATAACGCCAACAACCACACCCACACTTGATACTACGGGAAGCCCACCTATTTTATGATTATACATGATAAGAGCTGCTTCTTCAACAGTTGCATCCTCATCAACCGAAATAACATTTCTTTGCATAATCTCGCTAATTTTAAGACGGGCCAAAAGCGAACGCTCTTCAAAGCGTGATAACGTAGTGGCTGGCGATGGCATAACTTTCATTATGTCCTTATCCGATAAAAATCCTACCAGCTTACCAGCTTCTACCACTGGCAATCGGCAAAAATGACCTTTTTTCATAGCTAGTGCTGCCTCGTCTACCGTTGTATCCGGCGTAACTGTTACCGGATTTTTCGTCATTCTATTTGCTACGAACATATTATCACCCTTTCTTAACTAATTAACTGTTAACTAATTTGTCAGCCGCCAAGATATGCTTTGCGTACATCTTCACTGGCAGCTAATTTTTTCGCATCACCAGCCAGAGTTATCCGGCCAGTTTCTAATACATAAGCTCTATTCGCTATTGAAAGTGCCATATTAGCATTTTGTTCTACCAGCAGCACCGTCGTACCTGTTTTGTTGATGTCCTCAATGATATGGAAAATTTCTTTGATTAGCAATGGTGCTAATCCCATTGATGGCTCATCTAACAGCAAAAGTTTCGGCCGGCTCATAAGTGCACGTCCCATAGCCAGCATCTGCTGCTCGCCGCCCGAAAGGGTGCCTGCCAGCTGATCACGGCGCTCCTCCAGCCTAGGAAAGCGCTTAAATACCTGCGCTAAATCTTCCTTGATACCGTCTTTATCCTTGCGGGTAAAAGCTCCCATATCAAGATTTTCCATTACGGTCATTTCAGTGAATATGCGCCGTCCCTCCGGCACTTGCGAAATTCCCAGCTTGACGATTTCGTGCGCTTTGACGCCAGTAATTTCCTGCCCTTCAAAGCTTATTTTACCATTTTTCGGTTTCAACAGACCAGAAATTGTCCGCAAGGCAGTCGATTTTCCCGCCCCATTAGCACCGATTAACGTAACGATTTCACCCTTATTTACCGTAAGACTAATTCCTTTCAAGGCATGAATCGCACCATAATAAACATCTATATTATCAATTTTCAGCATAGGTTCTGCCATAAATAACCGCCTTCTTTTAAGCATTAAGGTCCAACTTATCAGCTTTCGCCACCGAGATAAGCTCTGATAACTTCCGGATCATTTTTGATGACATCCGGCGTTCCGCTAGCAATAATCGAACCATATTCTAATACATATATTCGTTCGCAAATTCCCATGACCAAACTCATATCGTGCTCAATAAGCAGGATAGTCAAACCAAATTCCTTGCGAATCCACGTTATCATATTCATAAGCTCTTTTGTTTCCTGCGGATTCATGCCGGCAGCCGGTTCATCTAGCAGCAAAAGCTTCGGTTTAGCCGCCAAGGCCCGGGCGATTTCCAAACGCCGCTGCGCACCGTATGGTAAGTTCTTCGCTAGTTCCCCCGCTTTATCCTCCAAATGGAAAATTTTTAATAAATTTAAGCTCTCCGCTTCAATTTGTTCTTCTTCCTTAAAGTAACGGCCTAGGCGCAACACTGACTCGAAAAGGCCATATTTTACATGAAAGTGAAATGCTATTTTGACATTTTCCAACACTGTTAATTCCGAAAACAAGCGAATATTCTGGAAGGTGCGGGCTATTCCCCGCTGTGTTATTTCATACGGCTTCAAACCGACAATACTTTTGCCGTTAAACGTAATATCGCCAGTAGTTGGCTGATATACACCAGTAAAGAGATTAAACGCCGTTGTTTTCCCCGCACCATTAGGTCCGATAAGCCCCACCAGTTCTCCTTGGTCAATATGAACGTTAAAATCCGAAACCGCTTTAAGGCCGCCAAATACCTCTGACACGTTAGTTGCTTTTAATAGTGCTTCTGCCATCAGTCACGGCCTCCTTTCTTAAATAGCTTACGGAATATACCCATATTGGTAATTTCCATATAGCCAAACAATCCCTGCGGACGATAGAACATCAGCAAGATAAGTGCTAATGCATAAATAATCATGCGAAATTCCGGCCAGCTGGCAAGTGCTGCTGAAATAAACGTTACAACAAAAGCACCAGCAATAGAGCCGGTAATCGAGCCAAGCCCCCCCATAACTACCATGATAAGATAATTAAACGATTGCATAAACGTAAATGAGTTTGGACTTATCAAATAGAACGAATGGGCAAATAAGCCACCTGCAATACCTGCAAAAGCCGCCCCAATAGTAAAGGCCATAACTTTGTATTTAGTCGTATTTATACCCATGGACTCAGCTGCTATTTCGTTTTCACGAATAGCGAGACATGCTCGGCCATGCGTTGAATTAACAAAGTTTTTGATAAAAAACAACGCAAATAATGTCAGGAAAAATACCCACGCAAAAGTAGTGTGATGCGGAATGCCCTTAAATCCGGCTGCACCGCCAACATACTGAATATTCATAATGACAATCCTGATAATTTCGCCTAACCCCAGTGTCGCTATAGCTAAATAATCGCCACGCAATCTAAGCGTTGGTATACCGATAAGGAAGCCTAAAAAACCTGCCGCCACGGCGCCAGCCACCAGTGCTGCTGCAAATGGTGCATGGAAATTAGCGGTAAGCACGACACCAACATAGGCGCCTACAGCCATAAATCCAGCATGACCTAGGGAAAACTGTCCCGTATAACCATTAATCAAGTTAAGACTTACTGCCATTATGATATTAATGCCAACTATTAATAAGTTTAATTGCCAAAAAGAGCTTAATACCCTTCCCGTGATAAGACCTTGCAGAACTGCAAATAGCACAAGGGCAAAGCCTAACATGATGAAATCATTTTTACGTAAATATTTCATAATATCCTTGTGCCTCCCCTCATACCTTTTCTTTCGTATTCTTGCCAAAAATACCCGTTGGCTTGAATAAAAGAACCAAAATCAAAATCGCAAAGGCGGCAGCATCACGGAATGTCGATGAAATAAAGCCTGATACCAATGCTTCAACAATACCCAAAATCAGTCCACCAACTACCGCACCTGGCAAAATACCAATGCCACCAAGAACTGCTGCGACAAAGGCTTTCAAGCCTGGCATAATACCCATCAATGGATCAATAGAATTGTAATAAACACCTACTAGTACGCCGGCTACGGCAGCCAAGGCTGAACCAATGCCAAAAGTAAGAGAAATAATCCTGTCAGAATCTATTCCCATTAGCTGCGCCGTCTCTGTATCAAATGAAGCTGCCCGCATCGCTTTGCCAGTCTTAGTCCGTTGAACAATATACGTAAGTATAACCATCAGCACTGCCGTAATACCTAAAATAAGCATTTGCTGACCATTTATAACTATACCGCCAATATTTACCGCTACATCACCAAACATTGCTGGAAATGTCCTCGGGGTTGGTGATACAAAATACATACTAGTGTACTCTAAGAAAAATGATACCCCAATCGCTGTTATTAACACCGATATTCTCGGCGCATGACGAAGCGGCTTATAGGCCAGCTTTTCGACTATCATACCTAAAATACCAGTAACTGCAAACGATATAATCAGCGCCGGAATTATTGACAAATGGGCTTGCGTTATAGCAAAAAAGCCAATATAAGCACCAACCATATAAATATCGCCATGAGCGAAGTTTATTAGCTTGATAATGCCGTATATCATCGTATATCCTAATGCAATCAGTGCATATATGCTGCCTAGTGATATACCGTTTATGAGCTGCTGCAAAATCTGCTGCGTGATTTCCATAAAACATCCTCCCTATATGGAAGTAGAAAAGGCCGCATTGCTGCGGCCCTATGCTTCTTTATTCTACCAAATTATTCAGCATCCGGCATAATCTTGGCCACCATTACACGGTCACCATTTTTATTTTCCAGAATAACTGCCTGCTTAATCGGGTTATGGTTTTTATCCATCGTAATTGTGCCTGTACCAACTTGCAGATCCTTGGTTTCTTCCAGTGCCTGACGAATCTTTTCCGGATCATCACTGCCAGCACGTTTAATAGCATCAACAATCATCTTACCAGCATCATAACCTAAAGCCGCAAACACATTTGGCATGTGACCATACTCCTGTTTAAATGCTTCGACAAAACCCTTAACCGAATCATCTTTATCTGAATAATGCGTGCTGAAGAATGTATTGTTCAAAGCATCAGCGCCAGCGATATCCGCTACCTTTGAATCATCCCAGCCATCAGTGCCTAGAATCGGGCAGGTAATGCCTAGCTCACGTGCCTGTTTTACAATCTTACCGACTTCTTCATAATAAGCCGGAACAAATATTACATCAGCATTAGCCGCTTTAAGCGTCGTAAGCGTTGCTTTGAAATCCTGATCTTTCGCTACGAATGCCTGCTGATCGAGGACTTTACCGCCAGCAGCTTCAAATTTCTCTTTAAATACTTTACCTAAGCTCTTAGAGTAATCCGTGCTGTTGTCTACATAAATAACAGCCGTTTTAGCCTTGAGGTTTTCCGTAGCAAACTTAGCCATTACTGTGCCTTGCTGCGGGTCAATAAAGCAGCTGCGGAAGATGTATGGTTTTACCTGACCATTTTCAACAGTTACCTCAGGGCTGGTTGCATCCGGTGCTACCACGGGAATCTTGTCATCGGTTGCTACCTGTGATTCAGCAATAACATTAGCTGTAACCGCCGGACCAACTACAACCTTGACCTTATCATCCGAAATCAGCTTCGTAGCCGCATTAACAGCCTCAGATGCTTCAGATTTGTTATCAGCGTCAACAATAGTAATCTTCTTGCCGTTAACACCGCCAGCATCATTTACTTCCTTGATTGCCAATTTTAAACCATCAAGCGTAGCACTGCCGTAATTAGCAACATTACCCGTTAATTCAAAGTTAGCGCCAATTTTAATTTCGTCGCTTTTCGCGTCATCACCACAACCAGCAAAAATACTGCCCATGAGCATTGTACCAGCTAGTACACTCATGATTTTCAAGCTTTTCTTACTGAAATGCATGTAAATTCCTCCTCTGAATCGTCAAAGATTCTTTTAATTCTTCGCGTTTACGATGTTTTCCATTATATGTTACACATTTACATTAGTCAACAGTTTTTCTTAAAAAACTGTTATTTATTTTGTATTCTTGTATATTCAATATGGACGTTATCGCCAGAGTAGTCATTTTTGCATTGTTTTTTATTACATTTGCTATTTGTCTATCGACAAAAAAATTGCACGCTTATACCTAATAACTGTAATTTTATGCAATTCATTCCATTATATATACTTCAACATACTGCCGCCCAAAAGCCAAGGCTTCACTATGCGTATCAAAAGCCACATCAATGTGATCGCCATGAATAGCACCGCCCGTATCTTCAGCTACAGCTTCACCATACCCTGGTATAAATACATGGGTTCCCAAAGGTATAACTCCAGGGTCAACTGCTATTACACCATGCCGCAATAGCGTTCCTGTTGCTGTATATGGTGAATTTCCTGGATCCTGCGCACTATAGGCCGTTGCCGACATATACAAAACCTGTCCGTTAGCACTGCTGCCAGCCGCCGGTTCATAATCCGCTCCGCCAGTTAAAACTCTATAGGTTTCATTACCACAAATACCATCAATGGTTAGTCCATTTGCCTGTTGAAAAGCCTTTATTGCTTTTTCCGTATTAGGTCCACAAACTCCATCCGGGGCTTCATTCAAATAACCCTGCTCCATTAATAAAGTCTGCACCTGTCTTACGGCCGGTCCCCGTGAACCCTTTTTTACTTGTATTGTAGCTGCCAGCGCTACTGAACACATACATACAACGATGAACATCACCACTGCCGAAAGGAATACTCGTTTTAACAAAACAATCCACCTCTCATAATGTAACTTTATTCTGCTTGCTGTTTACTATCAGCACCTCAACACGTTATTTACTTTAGCATAAGTATTTAATTTTCGTCAAATTAACGCAAACTAAAAAAATTCCCAAGAAAATTTTTCTTGGGAATTAAACGCGCTAAATGGTGCGATTGGTGAGAGTCGAACTCACGACCTGCCGCTTAGGAGGCGGACGCTCTATCCATCTGAGCTACAACCGCAACAATACAATTATAGCAGAATACCAGCATTATGAAAAGGGCTTTAGCAGAAAAGAGCATTTCTGCTCGCTACAGAAATGCTCTGATTGACTTAGGTTATTTATTTTTACGTTTCAGCCGGTGGTTTTATTCACTAACCTGCGGCGTTTCAGCCTTGCCGCTAACCAGTTCCTTGCCACAATGCTTTACAACCAAAACAGCCAAGGTCATAAGTGCCAGTGCAATAACCAGCTGTAAACCATCAACCATTAACACAAAGTTTCCTGCCTGTAATTTGCCAACAATGCCAACTACGCTCATAACAAGTGCTGTCATCGTAACAATGAACATGAATACCATTGGCACGTAGAGCATCCAGCCTTTGCGTCCAGTAGTACGCAGGAAAACAGCCAAAGATATCAGTACCAAGGCCGAAAGAAGCTGGTTAGCTGCACCGAAAAGCGGCCAAATATTCATATAACCTGCCAGGCAAAGGAAATAAGCCAAAAGCAACGTAACAATCGTTGAGAAATATTTATTCATGCAAAGAGCGGCAAAGCTTCCTGCCTGCTCACCTTCGCTCGGAGTAAACAATTCCTGAAAAGACATCCGGCCGATACGGGCTACTGAGTCAATTGTCGTCATAGCCAGTGCCGATACACACATCGTGATAATGCAAGCTGAAACTCCAGCCGGCAAGCCAAACATTTGGAAGAAACCACTGATTGCTCCAGCAAAAATCTGGAATGGCGTGCCCTTAGGCATAACACCATTAGATGCAGCTGCACAAGCAATAACCAGCGCCACAACACCCAGGATACACTCAACTAACATGGAGCCATAACCAACTGGCAGCATATCTTTTTCATTAGCGATAGCTTTAGAAGAAGTTCCCGAAGATACCAGACTGTGGAAACCCGAAACCGCACCACAAGCTATAGTAATAAAGAGAATCGGGAATAACGGTTTGCCATTTACTTCAAAACCAACAAATGCCGGCATGTTAATCGTCGGATTAGCTACCAGAACACCAACGACACCGCCAAATACCATACCCAAGAGCAGGAATGCACTCAGATAATCACGCGGTTCCATCAAAAGCCACATTGGAAGGACTGACGCGATAAAGCAATAACCAAAGGTTACATAACGCCAGGTCTGAGCATCAAAATAAAGCGGGAACTGCATACCGATAGCAAACATAGCAATAACCAATACTACCGCAACACAGAATTTAACCGCGCCCGACGGCTTAAACCGACGGATATACTCACCAAAAATCATAGCAACAAAAATATAAAGCATTGATATCGAAGCAGCCTGTGCGCCTGGTACATTCTGGGTACCGGCCTTTGTCATGCCATTAAACGTATTAGCAATGATATCAGCAAATGCTGCTAAAACCAGCAGCGTAAAGAGCCAGCAGAACAGCAGGAACAGCCGGCGGCCAGTCTTGCCTACATACTGCTCAATGAGCATCCCCATTGATTTGCCTTTGTTTTTAACGGAAGCATAAAGGGCGGTAAAATCCTGAACCGCACCAAAGAATACACCGCCAATCAAAATCCAAAGTAGTGCCGGCAGCCAGCCAAACATAGCGGCAATAATCGGTCCGGTTACTGGACCAGCACCAGTTATCGAGGAAAACTGATGCGAAAATACCGTAAAGCGCGAAGCCGGCGCATAATCCTGTCCATCTTCAAATTCAACTGCTGGCGTTTTCGCCGTCGGGTCGATTCCCCAGGTTTTAGTCAGCCAACGTCCATAAACAAGGTAACCTGCAGCGAATACAACGATGGCCAGTCCAACAAGTGTTAAACCATTCATCATGAATCCTTCTTTCTGAAAATAATAAAAAAATAAATCCTGCCCCATAGCACTGGCGGGATTTAACTGCTTAACCCTGCACACAAAATGCAGTAATCAGCTATGACCGCGCCATTGCGATCGGGCTTTCTTATGAAGCGTATCTTAGCACCATAAAAAATAACTGTCAACCTGTAAACCTAAAGAAGTAATTTTCTAAAAAGTCCCATCATTTTCTTTGGCATTATTGCTTAGTATTTGTCCAGCAAAACAAGTTAACCAATAAAAAATAGTGCCAGCAACACGCCAGCACTATTTTTATACTGCTTTTATTGATCAACCCGGCTGATATCTGCACCAAGACCTACTAATTTATCTACCAGATTGTCATACCCACGGTCAATGTGATGAATATAACCCACTTGCGTTTCGCCATCTGCTACTAAACCAGCCAATACCATAGCCGCACCAGCTCGCAAATCAGTAGCCTTTACCTGACAGCCAGTCAAACGCTCCACGCCTTCAACGACTGAGGTTCTGCCGTCAATTCTTATATTAGCTCCCATGCGCTTTAATTCATCGACATGCATAAAGCGATTCTCAAATACCGTTTCAGTAACCATGCCAGTACCAGTTGATATAGCCAGCATCGCCATAAACTGCGCCTGCATATCAGTTGGAAAGCCCGGATATGGCATAGTCTTTATATCGACGGCCTGAGTCCTCCTGTCACAGGAAACCCGTATACCACTAATATCCTCTTCAATAGTAACACCAGCTTCCTTTAGCTTGGCAATTACTGGTTTTAAATGCTCACTGATAGCATTTTCGATATAAACATCTCCCTGCGTCATAGCCGCTGCTACCATATAGGTTCCAGCTTCAATCCGGTCAGGGATAATGGTATAATCACGACCTACCAGCTTGGATACACCGTCAATTTTAATAACATTCGTTCCAGCGCCACGAATCTTAGCCCCCATCACATTGAGATAGTTAGCTAAGTCAACGATTTCCGGCTCCTGAGCAGGATTTTCTAATATCGTCTGCCCTTCTGCCATTGAAGCTGCCATAATAATATTTTCCGTTGCGCCAACGCTAGGGAAGTCAAGATATATCTTGGCACCTTTCAAACCTTCTGGTGCAGCAGCCTCAATAAAGCCATGACCAATTCGTATCTGCGCCCCTAACGCCTCAAATCCTTTAAGATGCAAATCTATCGGTCGCGTACCGATAGCACAGCCGCCTGGAAGCGATATCTTCGCCTGCCCGCAACGGGCTAATAGTGGTCCCATTATCAAAAATGACGCACGCATCTTGCGAACCAGATCATACGGTGCTTCGCAGCTGCCAATTACGGTGCTATCTACTCGAAGCTGATGCTTGCTGCTGTCAAAATCAGCCTTCACGCCTAACTTCTTTAGCACCTCAGTAATAGTATGCACATCTTCTAGAGCCGGAACCTCATCCAACAGGCTTGGTGCTTCCTGTCCTAAAAGCGTTGCTGCAATAATCGGCAATACAGCGTTCTTCGCGCCACTTATTTTTACCCGACCATTAAGCCGCCTGCCCCCATGTATAATCAACTTTTCCATTAAGTTCGTTTTCCTCCTATAGCCGCGTCCTTTAAGACATCAACCATTAGTTTACCATTATCAGCCAGCTATGACAATAGCATTGCGTTACTTTCTCTCAATCTGCAAGCTGGTATGAATAACATTTTCGATTATATAATTAGTTTCATATTTAGTTTCGCCGGCCTTCAAATCTTTTTTAGCACTATCCAAAAGATTTGCCTTATGCCCTGCGGCTTGTTTTTTACTTAAAGCTTCCTGCAATATTTTTTGCTGTTGCTGGGGCGAAAGCGGCTGCTGCACCCCCGGCGTAATAATTATTTCATTATTGCGCCCATTTTCCTGTAATTTTTTCAATTTATCCGCCGTAGTAGTTTGTTTCGTTTCATTTTCACTATTAATGTCAATCCCGCTTTGCTGCAAGACCATCAACGCCGTTACCGGCACTAACCCGCCCCCACGAACATCGACATTCATCACGCCAGCTGGCTGCGTAAGCGGAACCTTAAACGGTATTACTACCGTTTCTTTTGATTTACGATACGGTTTTATCGTCGTAGTAAATTTTACCGTATCACCTGGTTTTACTTTCTTTTTGTCCGGCACTGCTGAAATAATCACAGCTGTCTTGCGATCACTATCAACCGTTACATTGACATTAACATCTATTATGTCTGATTCCTGCTCGCCATTTTGACAAATAATATCCATAGCCTGCATGAGCTCAGTCATCGCTATCTGCCCGACATCCGCTTTGTTATAAAACATGTTACTGCGGCTGACTATACCATCTTTTACCGCATTGGTTCTGATTTTAAAATCAACCTTAGCCGTACTGCCACTCAAATCATCAGCTGTCTTGCTAAGCGCAGCATACGCTATACCGCCACTAAGCTGCGCTAAAAAATCCTCATCATAAGCAATGCTGGCACCAAAGCTTTTCTCTTTTGCCAGCGAATTATCCTTGACAGCTACCTTAATTGGCACCACTGAAGGGAACACTCCTAATTTGCCAGCAATTCCCGTAGCCCGGTCCTGATTCACCCGACCAATGATATTGCCGATATTGGCTATCTTCATACCATTGCTCTGACCACTTATCGTACCTACTACCGTTGCATCTGTCATAAAGTAGTTAACGTTGCCACGATGCAAAAATGGATGCCCAAAAGCCAATACATTTTTACCATCAACAGCCGTAACTGTTCCGGTTGCTCCAACAGCAAAATCACCATAAGCCACTGCTACGCCTACCGCCGCGCCCGGTTTCAGCGTTGCATTATAATCCGTCTTTAAGTTTGACGCGCTGCCAGCATTTCCCATTGGCATAAAACTATATTGCCCTTTAGGATCAAGCTGCTGACGCAAGAAATTTAAGCCAGCCTGATTAAAGCCTCCTACATACATGACATTTTTTGGCTCAGCTGTTACCTCAGGCTTAGCTTCAGCGTCACTTTCAGTGACAGCCGTATCCATAGCTTGCGAATCACTTTTTGCTGCTGCATCACCAGCATTAGTTTCGGCATTTGCCGCTTCGGCTGCTGCCTTGCGGGCTCTTGCTACTAGTTCTTCACCCGAAATTTTACCAGCATTATCAGCTTTCGCTGGTTCAGCTTCCTTTTTTTCTTGTTCAGCTTTTTGTTTGGCCTTGTCAGCAGCTGCTTTTTTTAAATCAATCGTACGCAGTCTAGTTATATTCTTGCGATCCGGCATTTTCCAGAGTGGCAGCATCTCATCAATTGGCGTAATAAAAAATGTATACGGTGTCATTTCTTTTATGCCCGCTGCTACCGCACCGACCAAATATCCGTTGACATATACTGGGCTGCCACTCATCCCTTGCAGGATACCACCAGCTTCCTGAATAACGGGTCCTGACGCTTTAGCCATAATCATTGGCTGACTGCCCTTGCCGTTATCCATATTACCGACAATATCAACATTAAAGTTTTTTATTTCACCAGTACTGTCTACCACAGTATAAGCTGTACCAAACATGCCTGGTTTTACTTGATCATGAGGCATAACGGGATCAAGTGCCAAAGCTGGCAACACCGGTAACGTTGTTAACAATACCGTCATGCATAATGTTACCAGTTTTTTCGTATAATTACACAAAAAATTCACCTCATTCTTGCTATATGACAGGTCATATTCCTGTTTCAGTTTATTATAACGCCATTATTCAAGTTTTGCCAAGGGCAAAACCCAGCAATTAGCATTTACTCATTATTTTCTACTTTTTTACGATAATAAGCGCACTGCCGACATTGCGTTCATGACCATCTGAGGGAGAGTTTTGAATTTCACCACCAATAACCAGTTCACTTGAACCGCCGCCATCTAAATTCATCGCCTCACGCGCCCCAAATTTTTGCAAAAGCTTAGCCCATTCCGTAAGCGTAAGACCATGACTGCTTTTTTGCCGGCCATCAACTACCCCAAAGAGATAATTGCCATTATTTAAAATTGCCACCGCACTGCGGGGAGCCCGCCCATAACGTATATCTCCGGGAAACTCCTCAGCCGCTGCCGTAACATTTATATTACCTGCTTGCACCAACCTAGGCCCTGCCCCCATAATATCAGGAACATTATTCCATTTATAACCTAAATCCTGAGCAATTTGCACATTATCACCAATTTTAACATCAGCCAGTGCCGCTGCTGCCGTACCATGCACCGATACCACTACTCCATCAGCTGGAATTTTCGAATCACCGGTGCTAATAGCAACTACCTTGCCCTGTCTTACCGTATATTCCTTGCCATATTCATTAGTGCGGGTATGGGGTCCATACCACTTGTTATACAACACCAGACTATCAGCCCCACGTTCACAGTCAATGCCTGCTACTGGCAATGTCACCGCACCTATCGTAACTGCCCCCTGATAAGATATTTCATCCATAACTGGCCGGCCGTCAGCGGTCAGTCCCAAGGCTGTCCGACGGTAATAGGTGGTCCCTGCCATCTGCCCAGCTATTTTTACCATGCCGATCATATCACCATTACCAGCAAAATAAGTTGCGTTGATAGCCGCCACTGCATCATGCGCATCTGACATAGCACTCGTTGTCTGCAGCCCCGGTACCATTCCCCGCGCCAGCACTGGCTTTAATGTATATAAATTTTTATCCGCTTCGACAAAATAAGCTGTTACCTGACCATCATCATCCCAATAAACATATTTTCGTTTGGCAATGCCTGGCGCCGCCAGCTCTGTATAAAGCCCATCAAAATTCAAAGCTGTTATATTACCTAAATTCTCACTACTATTAGCAATCGGCTTCGTTTTAGGACTTGTTTTTTTACTGACTGCTGGTTTTTTCTGCACATTGCGCGGCAATATATCAACGAATACCCTGGCCGGATCGTGCAAATTATTAATTTTATACGTCATACCGGCTTTTAAATTGAGCGTAACCAAAATATGTTTACCCTTTTGTTTATACTCTACTGAAGCAAGCCGTGAACTTTTATAGCCTGCCGCTATTTTTTTGCCCGTTGCCTCCGCAAAATCAAATATCAGCTTTTGACCATTATTTGCTACCTGCACATTATATAAAGGCATTTCTGACCAGTCAAACACTAGCCTGTCATGTTCACTGCCACTATGATAGCGGACATTATTTAAACTTGCTGCTAATGTCCACACCGGCACACAGCACCAAACGATACCTAATATTAATATGACTTTCCGATAAAACCTGTTCAACAATAACATCTCCATAAAAACATCAATATATCAAGAAAAAGCCTTCTCCTATGAAAAGGCTTTTTCCTTAAGCAGTCTTTATTTATGCGAAATCTTAGCTGCTGCTTCCTTGGCCATGAGAGCCCCCTGCTCACTTGCCTGCTCTCTAGCCTTTACCTGCGGTGAAAGCTGCCGATAGAGCATGTCACTTAGACCGACACCGCCAGCTTCAGCAACATTTTTCATCAGTTCAGTATCACGCATATCTTCAAATATTTTTTCACCGTTTGATTTACCAAACAAGGTATTTTCAGGAACGGTTGCCCGCATTTCCTTATACATCATCGAGAGAAACATTGCTTCAAATCCCTTGCAGGCTTCCTTAAGCTCTTTATCTTTTTTTGCCAGCATCGCTGAATCAGCCAGCATTTGACTTTTGTCCGGCAAATTAATTGGTGGTGTTATCTGCAAAACTATGCCTCCCTCTTAAATAATTTGCAATTCTGCATGAAGGGCGCCTGATGCCTTCATGGCCTGCAATATTGAAATCGTATCACGGGGCGTTGCGCCAACCGCATTCAAAGCTCCAACTACATCGCTTATATTCGCCGTAGCCGGCAAAATAATCGTGCTGGCTTTATCTTCTTTTACTTTAACATTAGTATTGCGAGTCTCAATCGTCGTTCCATAACTAAATGGGCTCGGCTGACTAGCCTTGTTATTATGCTGTACCTTTATCGACAGCCCGCCTTGAGTTATCGCAATCTCATCAACGGAAACATCACCGCCCATAACGATAGTTCCGGTACGCTCATTAACAATAATCTTGGCTACATTATCAGGCATTACTGATAAATCTTCAATTGATGAAACAAAACCTACTACATTATCCCGATAATACGCTGGTACACTTATGTCGATGCGACCAGGATTAGCAGCTCTAGCAATGGCACCATATTGCGAATTTACTGCATTGACGATACGCGAGGCCGTCGTAAAATCCGGTTGCGCCAAGGAAAGCGAAATCCGTCCATCAGCACCGATTTCATCCTCTACTGTTCTTTCAACAATAGCTCCATTAGGCGTTGTCCCTACCGTTGGGAAGTTTTTCGTCGAATTGCTGCCACCACGGCCAACCATGAAACCGCCAGTAGAAACTGCTCCCTGTGCTACCGCATATACCGTGCCATTAGCCGCTCTTAACGGTGTCTGCAAAAGCGTACCGCCCTGAATACTGTCCGCGTCACCAATAGACGATACCGTTACATCAATGTTATCACCTTCACGGACAAATGGCGGCAAAGTTGCAGTTACCATAACCGCAGCCACATTATCCGATTTTAGCGAACTTTGACTTACCACTACCCCATAGCTTTTTAACATATTAACTACTGACTGAATAGTTTCAAGCGATTTATTACTTGAATCACCTGTACCATTTAGACCTACCACCAAGCCGTAGCCCATAAGCTGATTGGAGCGAACTCCTTGAACCTTTGCTATGTCCTTTATTCTAGTCACAGCACTTTCCGCAAATGCTGTTTCCTGGCTTATACCTGCCACTAAGGCTAATGCCAGCATAAATGCGATAAGTTTTTTCATAACATCCTCCACTGCCTTAGAACAGGAAATTAAATACTTGGGTCAATATTCCCTGCCGCTGCTTAGCATTTAATGGGCCCTTGCCATCAAATTTAACCGTAGCATCAGCAATCTTTGTCGATGGAATGGTATTGTTGGCTAACACATCGTCCTGTCTGCATACTCCTCTAAAGGTTATCTTATGCTCATCACGATTTTGCCAAATGGACTGAGTTCCTTCAATAGTCATATTGCCATTAGGCTGAACATCGACCACCGTAACCGTAACATTTCCCCGCACGGTATTGGTATCAGCAGCTGCGCCTTTAGCACTAAATGAATCAGAACCACTAGCTGAGGCCGCCTTCAAAAAATCAAAAATACCTACCCCAGCACTTAACGATGTACTGCCGCTTTTCTTATTTGAACTCGATTTTGACGCCGAAGTAGTCGTTGATTCACTAATAACTATCGTCAAAATATCGCCTACCTGACAAGCCTTGCGATCGGCAAAAATACTATGATAATAACCATTTTCCGACCATAGCGACTGTGCCATCGCCGAAGCCGGTACCAATTGAAAAGTTACGGCCAGGGAAAGTGCCATAACTGCGGTCATTGTTTTTATGCTTTTTTTCTTTTTCATTATGCCACCTTGCCTTTAACTAAGTATAGCTACCGTAGCTTCATCTATTACGCGTCCCCGCAATAATTTGCCTGATTTAGCATTGCGTACTTTTATTATCGCGCCGATTCTTCCCCGCCCCATAGCAACGCCATCAGTTTTTACTTCCACACCGTTGTATTGGGCAATCAAGGTTATAGGCGCACCGCTTTCTATAACCGCCGGACTTTGCAGCATACTGCTGTCAATAAGCGTACCTGTGCGAATAACTCTCGCTGGCACCTTTCCTTGCAGCTCATTAAAATCCGCTAAATATTTGCTAGTGGCATTGGTAACTAAACATTCTTTTACAATCACATCACTTGCCGTCAGCACTTTATCTATCGGCAAATCCCGTGCTGCTACTAAAGCCTTGGTGTAAACCTTGACCTTATAATAGCCTACTGCTTGCCGAAAAAACTTGCCATTCACAAAAACCCGCAGCTGCACCGGCACCGTACGGACATAATCAATTTTTTCAGGTAAGTGCACTTCGCAAATAACATTGCCAGCCGGCAGCCGCATCGGCTGGGGTGCTCTTATAAGCACAACCTCCGTCCGCCTTGTTTCCTGCTGTTTTAATTCACTAGTCAGCTTAGCAGTCGCGTACTCAGCGAACTGCTCACTTGTCAATTGCTGCGGATAACGCTCGCTTTGCGTACCACCGCCATAAGCAGCTGCTGTTGCTGGAAAAAGGCAGAACAAGCCACTCCACAAAACACATAGAATGGCTGAAAATAATTTCTTAGCTGTCATCAACGCTTGAGACCATTAGCGATTTCAAGCATTGAATCTGATGTCGTTATCGCTTTGGAATTTGATTCATACGCCCGCTGCGAAATAATCATATTGACCATTTCCTCAACAATCTGAACGTTGCTCATTTCCAGCGTATTTTGGGTCAAGGTGCCATTGCCATCTTCTCCAGGATTACCCTCAATGGCCGCTCCCGAAGCTTCCGACTCTACAAATAAATTCTTGCCAATAGCCGTAAGACCAGCCGGATTTATAAATCTGGCCAAAGTAATATTGCCGACCACCTGCTGGGTACCACCAGCCGGAGTATCAGAAACCGTGCCATCAGCCGCAATAACAATGGAATCATTCGGCGCATTCTGATCAAAAGTAATGCCATCAGCCAACGGATAACCATCAGTTGTTACCAAGCGACGATTAGAATCAAGCTTAAAAGAACCATCGCGCGTATAAGCAGTGGTACCATCAGGCATTGTAATCCGAAAATATCCTTCACCCTGAATACCAACATCAGTTGGATTATCAGTTGTTTGCAGCGATCCCTGGGTAATAACTCGGTTCGTAGCTGCCACCCGTGTACCTAAACCAATCTGCATCCCAGTCGGATACTGCGAATCAGCACCGCTCTGCGCACCAGCATCACGTAATGTCTGATATACTAGATCCTGAAATTCAGCTCTGACCTTTTTTCCGCCATAAGTATTTACATTAGCGATATTATTGGAAATTACATCCATATTGGTCTGCTGACCCTTCATGCCCGAAGCTGCGGACCATAATGCTCTCATCATCGTGGAATTCCTCCCTTTTCACTCTATAGTATCTATCGAATATCAGTTGTTTTTCTTAATTTATCAGCTAAGCCGGCCGACTTCATTAACCGACTTATCTAACAGTGAATCCTGCGTTGTAACAGCCTTCGAACCAGCTTCATATATACGGTAATTATTTATGAGATTTACCATTTCTGATACTACATTGGTATTAGAATTTTCTAGCATTCCCTGCTGAATCTCTCCCGTTGCCGGTACTGCCTGTGCCCCTGCCTGCGGATAATACAGATTATTACCCTCTTTTAACAGCGCCCGACGATCAGGTCCAAACCCGACAAACTGCAACGTTGCTATCTGCTGGTTATCCGCCAAGACTTCACCCTTAGCCCCAATAGCAATCTGCGTGGCTCCTGCCGGAATCGTAATTGGCCGCCCCTGATTATCCAAAACTGCCTGTCCATTTACCGTCTGCAACTGACCAGCAGCTGATTTGTAAAAATTGCCATCCCTAGTATAGCGCACCCCAGCTGGCGTCTGTATCGCAAAATAACCATCGCCGGCAATTGCCAAATCAAAGGGATTGCCCGTCGTCTGAAAACCGCCCTGCGTATGATCAGTTGCGATTTCGTCAATATAGGAACCTAAGCCTAGCGTCCCGACTACCGGCGCATTGCCGCCTACACTAAACCCCTTAAACGAAGTAACGTCATTCTGCATTTTACTGTCATCAATACGACGAATCAGCATCGGCGCAAATTCCCGATTGATTGCGTCATCACGTTTATAACCGGTAGTATTGGCATTAGCTAGATTGTTCGCTATCGTATCGGTACGCTTGGTTTCGGTAATCATACCAGCACCAGCCGTATAAAGTCCACGCCACATCTATATTCACTCCTCTGAAAAGGTCATCTTTGCCTGCGCCATACTTGCCATAGGCGCCCTATTTTTCTTATTCGTGATAAAAAGCGAAACTCCTTTAAGTTTCGCTTTTTACTGCAACTTTTCATTTATTTGCCAGTTTTAAGATTCATTGCCTTGCCGTTAAATTTGGAAAAAGTATCCAAAGCCTTGCCACAGCCAAGAGCCACACACGACAGCGGATCATCAGCCAAAGCGGTTGGAATATCCGTTTCCCGCCGAATAAGCTCATCCAGACCATAAAGCATTGCACCGCCACCAGTAAGAATAATACCGCTATCCATTATATCAGCTGAAAGCTCCGGTGGTGTATCCTCAAGCACCTTTTTGACCTGCTCAACAATACGGGTAACTGACTGATTAATAGCCTCAGCTGCCTGAGCTGTCGTAATCTGAACATTTTTCGGCAGTCCTGAAAGTAAATCCCTGCCGCGAATGTCCATTTCTTCACTGCGGGCAGCAGCAAAAGCTGCTCCAACACGAACTTTAATATCTTCTGCCGTACGCTCACCGATCATCATGTTAAACTCGCGCTTTACATAAGCGATGATATCTTCATCGAATTTGTCACCAGCTATGCGCAGCGATGAACTATTGACGATACCGCCCAGCGATATAACTGCGATATCCGTCGTGCCGCCACCAATATCAACTACCATCGACCCACGTGGCTCGACGATATCAAGTCCAGCGCCCAAAGCTGCGGCCAGCGGTTCCTCAATAAGCTGCGTATGACGGGCACCAGCCTGCTCAGCCGCTTCCTGCACTGCCCGCTGCTCAACCATCGTAACCCCTGACGGTATACAGATCATAATGCGCGGACGAAATACAAAGCTGTGACCGACTACTTTTTCAATGAAATGACGAAGCATACTTTCCGTAATATCATAATCGGCAATGACTCCCTCCCTAAGCGGACGAATAGCAACAATATTGCCAGGCGTACGCCCGATCATCTGCCGAGCCTCCTCACCTATCGCCAAAACCCTGTTTGTATCACGGTCAACCGCAACTACCGACGGCTCTCTTAACACTATTCCCTTGCCTTTTACATAAACGAGCACATTGGCTGTACCCAAATCAATACCAATATCCATTGACATACCAAACATTTCGTTCGTTTTCCCCTTCCAAGTAAAGAAAGACTATGCATTATAGTCATATTATATTCAAACAATCATGAAAACTTGCTGGATTTACTCCGTAAAGCTCAGCTAAGTTGTATCTTATTAATAATATAATAAAACATCCTTAAATACAATGACTAAAAAGGAAAAATACTTGCCATAGCTCCATAATTTAAAAGGGTTGACAAATTTACGCATTTTTACATCATTTATGACATTTAGTTAAATTTTATGAAAAATTTCTCTTTTTTTTCTTTAAGTTATTTCATTGACACTAACCCTACATAGTGCTACGATTAATTCGACTTAGGGATTTTTTTCACATTCATGTTTTTTACACAGGGGGTTTTTCGATATGAACAACAGAAGAAAAATTGTCGTCATCGGTGCCAGCAACGTTGGTTCAGCCGTTGCCAACAAAATCGCTGACTTCCAGCTCGCTACGGAAGTTGCCTTGATTGACCTCAACGAAGACAAAGCTTGGGGCGAAGCTAAAGATTCGAGCCATGCTACGTCCTGCGTCTACAGCACCAACATCAAATTCCACCTTGGTGACTATGATGATTGCAAAGACGCCAACATCATCGTTATTACAGCTGGTCCTTCCATTCGCCCGGGCGAAACACCGGATCGCTTGAAACTGGCTGGCACTAACGCTAAAATCATGCAGTCCGTTATGAGTGAGATCGTAAAACGCACCAAAGAAGCTATGATCATCATGATTACGAATCCTTTGGATGTTGCTACTTATGTTGTTTCTACTCAGTTCGATTATCCGCGCAACCTCATTTTAGGTACTGGTACGCTGCTTGAAACTTACCGTTTCCGTCGCATTCTGGCAGACAAATATCAGGTAGATCCTAAAAACATCAACGGCTACGTTTTAGGCGAACACGGCAACTCAGCTTTTGTTGCTTGGTCGACGACCAGCTGTGCTGGCTTCCCTATTGATGACCTTGATGAATACTTCCATCATACGGAACGCCTCAGCCACGAAGCAGTTGAGCAGGAACTCGTACAGGTTGCTTATGATGTTATCAACCGCAAGGGCTTTACCAATACGGGTATTGCTATGGCTGCTTGCCGTTTCATCAAATCAGTACTTTATGATGAGCACACTATTCTGCCTTGCTCCGCTGTTCTCGAAGGCGAATATGGCATTAAAGATGTAGCTCTTTCTATTCCGCGTATGGTTTGCGCTGATGGTATTATGCGTTCCTTTGAAGTACATCTTTCCGATGACGAACTGGAAAAACTCCATGCAGCAGCTCAGAGCGTCCGCAGTGCGCTCGATGGTACCGGCGTAAAATAATTAGCTATTAATTAAAATTTAGACATATTGATAAAAAATCAGGTTAATTTACCTGATTTTTTATTTTTTCCATTTATTTTTTACATATCTAGCATATTTCATATTATAGGTCTTTCATATTAGCAATTTTTTTTATATAATAGGGGGGTAAGTATTAGTTCAATTTATTTAAGGGAGAGCATGTTATGGCTAAATCTTATCAAAGCAAGGAACTTCACGGCATCGTGAAAATCAATCCGGAACGATGCAAAGGCTGCGACTCCTGCAAATCTTTTTGCCCAGTCAACGCTATTGATGGCCCGTATGGTGCTACACATCATATTGATGACAGTAAGTGCCTGCAGTGCGCACAATGTCTAGTCAACTGCCCGTTTGGAGCTATCGAGGATACAGTTGATGTTGTCGATACTGTTATTCAGAAATTACAAGACAAAAACACGACCGTTGTAGCTACAATCGCTCCAGCAGTTCGTGTTGCACTAGGCGAAGAATTTGGCATGGAACCAGGTTCACTTGTAACCGAGCAAATGTACGGCGCACTAAAAGCAGCCGGCTTTAAAATCATGGATGTTAACTTTGCTGCTGACAACACCATCATGGAAGAAGGCACTGAGTTAATCGAAAAAATCAAAAAATACGTCTTAAACGAAGCTGTCCCGCATGAAATGGGTCCGCTGCCACAGTTTACATCCTGCTGTCCGGCTTGGGTTCGCTATGTTGAGCTTTATTATCCGGATTTACGCTCACACCTGTCCACAGCAAAATCACCGCAGGGTATGGCTGGTCCAGTTGTCAAGACCTTTGGTGCTACCGAGGTATGGCATACGGAACCAGAAAACATCTATTGCGTAGGTGTCTATCCTTGCACGGCTAAAAAGTTTGAAGCTTCCCGCCCAGAATTTACGGCCGCTGCTGACTACTGGAAGAAAAAAGGTCATACCGCTGAATATCAAGACACTGATGCGGTTCTTACCACACGCGATCTCGCCCGCCTGTTAAAGAAACTCGGCATTGACCTAAAAAATGTTACGCCAGCTGAAGAAAAAGACAACCCCATGGCTGAATACACTGGCGCTGGTACTATCTTCGGTGCTACTGGCGGTGTTATGGAAGCAGCTTTGCGCACGGCTTATTTCGTTCTTTCCGGCGAAGAACTGCCTGATCTTACCTTCAAACCAGTTCGCGGCTTAAAAGCAGTAAAGAGTGCTGATGTTCCTATCAAATTAAAGAACGGTCAGGAAATTACCCTCAAGGTAGCGGTAGTGCATGGCACGAAAAACATCGCTCCTTTACTAGAAGAAGTTCGCGCTGGCAAGTCACCATACCACTTCATCGAAGTTATGAATTGTCCTGGTGGCTGCGTAAACGGCGGCGGTCAGCCAATTAACCCGATGGGAACATCTTGGACCGATTCTTTCAAGGCAATTCTGCCGTGGAAATAAGGAGATAAATCATGAGTTACGATTATGGCTATAATTATAAAGAGAAGGAAGTCTCTATTACCCGCCGTCAGTTCATCGGCATTGTCGGTGTAATTTGTGCGGTTCTGTGGACTGGTCTTTATACGCTTACTGATGTATTCGTTGATCGTAATAAATACATCAAAATGCGTACCGCTGGTCTTTACAAAGACGATGAAAAGCAGGCAGCTCGTCAAAGTCATCAAAATAAGAGCTTGCAAAAAATGTATGCTAATTTAAATACCCAGCCGCTCCAGCCGCTAGCGGAAGAACTGTTCCACACCCGCTACGTTGACCGGACTGCGCTTTGATAGGAGGTTATGGTAATGTCTCAATTTAACAATAATGACTATGTCCTGCGCCATACCTTGGCTGTCCGCCTCTTTCACTGGTCACTGGTTCTAGGTTTCCTGCCAGCAGGTTTTACAGGTGCACTGCTCTTTTTGCGTCCGTTCCTTGCACCATATCTTCCTGGTATTTTTACCAATGCAGCTATCATGCATCTCATGATGCAGATTCATATTATCGGTGCTTGGATTTTAACTCTTGGCTGTGTACTTTTCTTCATTTTCCAATACAAAAAAGTCGGTGCTTTCCTGCATGAAATTTTTGATTGGACCAAACGCGATATTGATTGGATGAAAGTATCCGGCGGTTATCCGCAGAAAATTCTCTTTAATAAAGAAGTGCCTGTTCCGCCAATGGGAAAAATCAACTCCGGTCAGAAAATGATGGGCGTTATGGTATTCTTTGGTGGTATTATCATTATTCTAACCGGCTGGGTACTTTACCTGGCTTTGCCTCTCGTACCAAAGGAAATCGCTTGGTATGCTGATAAGATTCACCTTATCGTTGGCTTAGGACTTTTAGCTTGCGTCTGCGGTGGTCATATTCCCCTTGGTATGTATAACTGGAAAGAATTTATCTGTATGTTCACCAACGGTCGTATAAGAGTCAATGATTCCACGCATCATCATCCATTATGGGTTGAACATGATTTGGAAAAAGTAAAAGATTAATAAAATATCTTGCAACAAAAATAAGAGCAGCTAAAAGCTGCTCTTATTTTTGTTGGTCATTCCCTTAACAAGTATGACACTGCTCGTAAATACCTTTTTTCTTTAGCGTAGCAACTACTGTTTCGCCAATATGCGCTACCGTATCTGCCACCTCTATACCAACCGCATTCAAGGCTTTTATCTTATCAGCAGCCGTACCTTTGCCGCCTGATATAATTGCCCCCGCATGTCCCATACGTTTGCCCGGAGGCGCCTGACGGCCTGAAATAAAGGCTGCGACCGGTTTATCTGGCATGTTTTCCGCAATCCATTTAGCGGCATCTTCTTCAGCCGTACCGCCAATTTCACCGATTATCAACACTGCCAATGTATCCGGATCGTTTTTAAACAGCTCCAACGCATCAATAAAGTCAGTTCCCTTTATTGGATCACCGCCGATGCCAATAGCTGTTGTCTGACCGATACCAGCCGCGGTAAGCTGGAATGTCGCTTCATACGTAAGCGTTCCCGAACGGGAAATTACGCCAACATGCCCCTTTTTATGAATATATCCCGGAATAATACCCAGTTTAGCTTCATCAGCTGTTAATATTCCTGGACAATTTGGTCCAATCAGCCGCGTTTTCTTGCCTTCCATATAACGGCGAACCTTTATCATATCCAGCACCGGAATATGTTCCGTTATACATACTGCCAAATCAAGACCAGCATCAACTGCCTCCATAATCGAATCAGCGGCAAAACGTGCTGGCACATAAATAACCGAGGCCGTAGCACCAGTTTTTGCCACAGCTTCTTTTACCGTATTATAAACCGGCACGCCTTCTACCGTTTGACCAGCCTTGCCCGGCGTAACTCCAGCTACAATTTTTGTACCATAATCGAGCATCTGCTTGGTATGAAAGGCTGCCGCCTTACCAGTGATGCCTTGAACTATAACCTTGGTATCTTTATTTATCAAAACGCCCATCTTAAACCCTCCTGCCAAAATCAGCCTTGCTCAGCCTGTTTTACTAATTTAACGATTTCTTCCGCACCGCCCTCCATTGTCGGCGCCATGATAACATTAGCAATCGGCGTATTCTGTAAAATTTCCCGACCTCGTTTGACATTAGTGCCTTCCAAACGCACAACTACTGGAACTGGCAGCGATTTGCCATCTTTTGAGATGAGTTTAGCAGCCTCTACTATTCCTTCAGCAACCAAATCACATTTATTTATGCCACCAAAGATATTGACAAAAATACCCTTGGCCTGATTGCCCTCCAACATAATATTAAAGGCTTCAGCAATTTTTTCTGGGGTTGAATCACCACCAACATCAAGGAAATTAGCCGGCTCCCCGCCATAGTATTTAATAATATCAACCGTAGCCATAGCCAGTCCCGCGCCATTGACCATGCAAGCAACATCGCCGCCAAGATTTACATAGTTTAGCCCAGCCTTAGCTGCCCGCCGTTCTTTAGGATCCTCTTCGCTTTCATCCCGAAGCTCTTCAATATCAGGATGTCTATAAAGCGCACTATCATCAAAGTTCAGCTTAGCATCCAAAGCTACCACATCATCTTCGGCTGTTACCACCAGCGGATTTATCTCAGCTAGCGAGCAATCTTTTCCAATAAAGGCATTGTACAAACAAAGCATCAGTTTTTCTGCCTTGCGGATAGCTGCCGGTGGAAAATTCATGGCATAAGCCATGCGGTTAGCCTGAAATGGGGCTAAACCAATAGCTGGATCAATATATTCCTTGATAATCTTATCCGGCATCTCCGCAGCGACTTTTTCTATTTCCATACCGCCTTCCTCGGAGCCCATCATAACTACCTTAGCAGTCTGCCGGTCAATAACAAATGACAGATAATACTCTTTTTTTATATTAGAGCCTGCTTCTATCAGTAATCGGTTTACTTTTTTACCAGCAGGACCAGTCTGCTTAGTTACCAAAGTCTTACCTAAGAGTTCAGTCGCATACTGCTCTACCTCAGCGACAGTTTTAGCTATTTTTACACCGCCAGCCTTGCCGCGTCCGCCAGCATGAATCTGCGCCTTAACTACCACTACCGGTGTCGCAATCTTTTTCGCATTTGCAATAGCCTCTTGCACACTAAAGGCTGGCAAGCCTTCCGGGACCTTAACACCATAGGATTTCAAAATCGCCTTGCTTTGATACTCATGAATATTCATGATCTTCCTCCCTGCCGCTAACATTAGCACTATTGTTTATTTTTATTTGCCAGTTATATTGTAATAGTTACACTGACAATTGTCTACTAAATTCGCCTTATTTTATTATTGTCAAATATTATCCTCATTAAGAATAACTCTTATTTAATCCTGTCAGTCCGCTTATAAAATAATCCGCATTTATGTCTGCATAAATGCGGATTAGCCTTGCTTTCAATAAAATTTAATCATTAATCTTTTAATTGCAAAACATAAACCGTTTGCGACTGCCAAATATCCCCCTTCTTGAGAATTGGCTGGGGGAATTCCGGATTAGCTAAGGCATTTGGATAATATTGCGTTTCCAGGCAGAACCCTGTCCGGCGTTCAAATTCAATACCATCTTTGCCTTTTATACCGCCGCAAAGGAAGTTACCGGTGTAAAACTGCACCCCCGGAGCTGTCGTATAGCAAGTAAGGGTAAGGCCTGATTCTTCAGCTTCAGCATAAGCCGCTTTTTTAAGACCTGCTTTATTATAATCAATCGGACAATGTGGATCAAAACCAAACATACCACTTTTTTGTTCAACGCTTATCGGCATATCATTGATTACCCAGTTATGGTCATAGCCCTGTCCCATCTTGAGCTCATCAAAGTCATCATCAATATGCGCCCCAATTAATGTTGGCTGCCGCAAATCCATCGGCGTGCCAGCAACTGGCAAAATTCTGCCATCGGGCAATGACTCCGCATCCGCCCAAGTGTATTTATCAGCAAAAATCTGGATTTTCTGTCCGAGCACAGGACCCGACGCAAAACCATTCAAATTGAAATAACTATGATTAGTAAGATTGCAAATCGTATCTTTATCCGAAACCGCCTCATATTTAAGTGACAGCTCGTTATCATTAGACAGCGAATAGAGAACCGACACCGTCATATTACCAGGATAACCGCCTTCACCATCTTTAGCCTTATAAGTAAACTTTACCCCTTCATAAGTTTCCTCAGCTGTCCATAACTGGTCATGAAAGCCTTTAAAACCGCCATGAATATGATTTTGCATCTTAGAACCGGTATTTAAATCAAGCTGATATTCCTTACCGTCAATAACCGCTTTGCCCCCAGCAATGCGGTTAGCATGGCGTCCCACTACGCCGCCCATACTGGTATCATCTTTTTCATAGGCAGCTGCATCCGCATAACCTAAAACTACATCTACCGGTTTATAATTTCTATCAAAAGTCCGCCAGCTGACCAGCCGCGCTCCATAAGTCGTAATCTTGGCCTCGGTTCCTTTGGTGTTGCGAAGTGTATACAACTCTACCTTGCTGCCATCGCTAAGCGTTCCAAATGCTTCTTTTTTAATTATAGCCATATTTATCCCTCCAGGATTTAATTTGAATTGCGATTTATTTCAAACAATTCTTTACATATATTTTCACTTTAAACCATAGATGGTTATTTGTCAAACGATTTCCTTAATATCTACAAAACTTAAAAGACAATATTTCGTGCCAAAAGTACCAGATTTATCATTTCCTGGAAATTATGTTATAATAGCAACATATTCGAAAATTTTTCTTAACAAGTAAAAGGGGGATTTTACTAATGAAAGAGAAAAACGCCTTCATCTTCTTTAACTGTGACGAGGCCAAAAGCCAAACGTCCATGAACGTATTCTATAATCAGACGATTTATCATGACACCAAAAAAGCCCGCAAGCTGCTTTTAGAAAAAGTCACCGCTGAGCTAGCTGCTGGTCGTATTCATATCGAAAGCAGTGACCTGGAAGCCGTTCATGACGCTATCCTGGCTGGTGATCCTACTGCTGCTACTGATTGCATCAAATTTGGTGCAATTGCCAGTTTTCCTATTGTCTGATATAACCGACGTTAAAGATGATAACAGCTTTGACAGCTCAAAAATAAAGCCTTCCCGAAAATGGGAGGGCTTTATTTTTAACCTAGTATATTTTTTAAACTTATGTCAGCAATTGAATCTACTACCAGATCCGCCTGTGCTAAATTTTGTTGACCGGAATTGGGATTGCGATACGCGATACAATACATCCCCGCCCCTTTAGCAGCCTTGATCCCATTTTCCGTATCCTCCAGCACCATGCAACTGTCAGGAGCAACCCCGAGATTTTTCGCAGAAAGCCGATAAATCGCTGGATCCGGTTTGCTTGCTGGAAGCTCACCACCGGAAATAACTGATTGAAAACAATCACTTATGCCAAACTGCGCCAATACCGTCCGCATAACCTTAGGCCACGATGACGTAGCGAGTGCTAACGGCAGCCCCGCTGCCTTGAGCGACTGAATCAATTCGACACTGCCAGCAACCGGCTCAATAATACCACTTTCTAATACCTCAAGGTAGTGCTCATGTTTATATCGCACCAAATCCTCTAGTAAAATATCCGTGCGCCCCGACTTTTTCAAGACATCACTAAAAATTGCTTCGCTGGTCCTGCCCATATACAAAGCTAAATCTTTTTCCGGAAAATCCAGCGCAAAATGCGCAAACGTATCCATTTTTACGCGTGAATGAATAGGTTCACTGTCTATTATCACGCCGTCCATATCAAAAATAAACGCTGCTGTTTTCAATTATTCACCTGTTTTTCTTCTACTATTTATATCACGCTCTAATAGTCCTACAAACTCAGCTACTGGCAAAGGCTTAGAAAAATAATACCCCTGAATATTTTCACAGCCAATCCCCGCCAAAAAATCAACCTGGGTCTTGGTCTCCACACCTTCAACAATAATACCCATATCAAGATTTTTGGCCATACCAACAATAGATTTCATAATCGCATTAGCCCGGCTGGACTTTTCTAATTCCTGAACAAAAGCCATGTCTATCTTCAAAATATCAACTGGTAAATCTTTCAGCATATTTAATGAAGAATAACCACAACCAAAATCATCCATCAATACAGGGAATCCATGCTCACGAAATTCCCGCACTATGCCCATCAGCTGATGCGGATTTTCAGTATAAGCTGTTTCCGTAACCTCAAGCTTTAGCATATTGGTCGGCAAATTATATTTTTTTACCAGCATCAGTAAAAAATCCAGCAAATCACGATTATAAAAATTAAGCCGTGATACATTCACTGAAATAGGTACTGCCTGACCTGACTGCTGCTGCCGGTTTAAAAATTTGCAGACTTCTTCCCAAACAAACCGATCCAATTTTATAATGAACCCATTATGTTCAAAAACCGGTATAAACTTAGCAGGCGAAATAATGCCCTTTACTGGATGCTGCCAACGCACCAGTGCCTCTGCACTTACAATATGATTTGTATGCAGATTATATACTGGCTGCATATATATACAGAACTGATGGTCCTGCAAAGCAAATTCCATATCACGCACAATCATCTGTTCTTCTAAGAACTGTGCCCGCATACTCTTATCATAGTACGAATAGCGGTTGATATAATTGCCCTTTACTTTATTTAACGCCATATGCGCCCGATCACACATCTGATCTACTGGCAAAAATACATTTTCGACGTTGTACACACCAGCATAAAATTTGATACTATGGCTTATCCCTAGTGACGCAATCGTACTGTCAACGCCAGCCAGCAAGGCTTCTATATCCAAATCCTTCGCCGGCAGACATAAAACAAAGTGATCGGCTTCTATTCTGGCACATAATCCCTTGCGCTCCGTAACAACTTTAAAATAATACGCAGCTGTTTTCAAAATAAGATTGCCCGTCTCTATTCGGAATAAATCATTTATAACCTTAAAGCAGCTGATATCAAGATAAACTATCGCATATTCAATATTGACATTGCTTCGCATCAGCTCTGCTGTTTTACGATAAAATGTTTCCCTATTATATATATCCGTCAGTGAATCCTTTTCCACCATCCGGCACATTTCCACCAGCTGCTGATCTTTAGCCATCCCTTCTATTTTCCGCAGCTCATTTTCGGCTCTGGCCATGACGTTTCTTATCCGGCAACGAACAATGGTTGGATTAAACGGCTTAGTAATAAAGTCAGCAGCCCCCATTTCCATCGCCCGAACTTCACTATCACCATCACTATAAGCTGCCATTGCCACAATCGGTATCCCTCGATACTGATTATTGCTCTTTAAAACGTTTATCAGTTCATAGCCATTCATAACGGACATGGACAAATCGACTAAAACTATATTTACGGGCTGACTTTCAATTACCTGCAATGCCGACTGCACATCGGAAGCTTCAATAATAACATAATCAGCCTGAAATAATTGGCGCAATGAGCTCCGGGTTAAAGCAATATTATCCACAATCAGCATAATAGGTCGTTTTTCCACACAATCACCTTCTTTTCGCCTGCAACTAGCACACCACATATTAGATATTATACTACATAATTTACAAAAATTCCTTCATCATAAAACATTAACTGACAAATAGTCCTGACCAATCCGCAAAGGATCAGGCAGGACTATCTGTCAAAAGCTTTATGTAAATTTTATTAGAATCTTGCCTGGAAAACAAGATTCAAGAGGAAAAGAAAGCCTAGTAAATAGCCTAGCACATGCACTTCCCGCGCCTGCCGGTTCATAATTTTAAGCAATGGATAAAAAGTAAAACCGAAAGCCAGACCAGTTGAAATACTTCCCGACCAGGGAATCAGCACTATCACGAGAAACGCGGGAAACCATTCTGAAAAATCATCTAGTGCGATATATTGTATCTGCTGCATCATCATTGCTCCAGTAATAATAATGACTGGCGCAATAGCTGCCTGTGGCACAAAAGAGAGCAGCGGTATAAAGAAAATAGAACCAGCAAACAGCCCGGCTGCCACCAGCGCCATAAGCCCCGTGCGGCCGCCGCTGGCAATACCAGCAGCACTTTCCGCAGCCGCTACCGTTGGACTAGTGCCTAAGAGGCTTGAAAACATCGTCGTGACGGCCGACCCTTCAAACGTTTTTTTGAATTTGCTCTGATCGGGAAGTATTCCCTCTAAAAGTCCCATAGTCTCAAAAATCATAATCATCGACATGGAAAATACTGATAACAAAAACGGAATACTGGCGATATGCGAAAAATCAGCTTGCAGTAAAAGCTCCGGATAACGGCTGATATTGCCAAGGTTTAAATCCAAAGGACTAGCATCATGAATCCCTAAAAACCAAGCCAGGATACTAATAATTATAATAGCCAGAAAAAAACTGCCCTTGACATTTCTAAGGTGCAAAGCAAGGCTTAGTAACAGCCCCAATATAGCCAGCAGCGCTACCGGATTAGTAAGCGATCCCAATTCAATTATTGAACTTACGCCCCTTTTGATAAGCTGCGCTTTTTCAAGACCGATCTCCACCAGATACAAGCCAATACCGGCCGTTATCGCACATTTCAGCGAATTCGGCACCGCCCGGCTAAGTTTCAGGCACCATTTCGTACAAGCAACAAAAGCAAAGATAAGCCCCGATACCAAGGATATCGCAATTGCTTCCTGCCAAGACAGACCAAGCTGCACACAGATAGTATAAGTAAAAAACGCATTTATGCCCATGCCTGGTGTCAGCACAATCGGTGCATCGGCGACAAAAGCCATAATTAAACAGCCAATAATTGATGAAAAAATGGTTGCAAACACCGAAAGCTCAGCCGGAATACCCGCATCAGCTAAAATCAGCGGATTTACAATAATTATATATGATATGGCAAAAAAAGCCGTAACCCCTGCAATTAGTTCCCGCTGCCAGACATTACGATCTTTTAGCGCTCCGCCAAACAGTGTCTTCATAATGCGTTCTCCTTTCTTTTTTCTTATTCTTTAGTACAGTTCTTAGTTTACACAATTTCAATCAATAAAAAAAGGACATATGTCTACAATGCCAATTTTTTCTAATTTTAATCATTCTGTAAATAGTATATAATGATAGAGAACAATCAATTTTTCAATTTACCTGCCTTGAACGATTATACGAAAGGATCCTATTATGCAACAGCTTGAATATATGCTTGAACACATGCCAGAGCGAATACGCAAACGAACCACGCGCAAGACCTACGTCCCTGGTGAAACCATTGTCCAAAAAGGAGATCGGGCTAATTTGGCGGTACTTCTGACTAAAGGCCGGATACGGGTGTGTACTGAATTTGCTAACGGTCAGCGATTTATCTTTGGCTCCATGGAAGTTCCCGATCTTATCGGCGATTTAGAGATTCTTGCGGAACAAGAATATTACTCGGCTACCAATGAAGCCGTTACCGATTGCGAAGGCATCGCCATGCGAGCTGATACTTTTCTCGAATGGATGCGCCTTGATAACGACTTTGCCGTATCAGTTGCCAAAAGACTTGCGGCTAAAATGTATCCTACCTCCAAAGAAGCCGGGCGCGTAAAATTTCTCCCTAGTCTTGAACGGCTGCAAGATTATATCGTCAAACGTCTTGGTTCCATAAAAACCGATACCTTTATCCTGCATACCAGCCGGCAGCAAATTGCTGATGATATTGGCACTAGTGTCAAAACCGTCAACCGTTGTGTTACCAAGCTTAAAGACACCGGTCTTATCAGTTTGTTTCATGGCAAAATAATGCTAAATAACGAGCAGCAGGAAATTTTGCGTGCTAACAGTTTAAACGACAATAAATAATTCATTGTCAATTTTATTAATATTATTTACCTATAAGAAAGGATTTGCATGATTGCTAAAATAAAAAAAACCGTTCTCTTTGTTGGCTTAGCTTTTATCATTATTGGTATTTTTGGACTTTCTTATATCTATCAATTGGATCATCGCAGTGCCGAAAGTTTATCGGCCTACTGTCAGATAGACTTTCAAAGCTCCCATAATGAAAAGGGCGAGCTAGAAGGCGCTGTGCTGACGCTATGGGATTGGCGCTATGACAATTCCAAGCTAAAACCAGAAGCCGTTCTTTACACCGACGGTTCAGCTTGGGAAATGAAAGCTGCCGTAAAACAGACCCCAGCACCACAAAAAAACAGCCAGCATAAATTTCAAAACGAAAACAAGCTCTTTGTTGAGCTTCCCCGCTCTAGTTTGCCGGCAATAAAAAAAGCGGACAGCGTCCGCTTTCGCTTCTATTATGATAATGGACAAACCATTGACCTGCCGTTAAATGAACCCGATTTAGCCTATTGGAAACGGCAAGTCGAATGATACGCTATTAATCAACATAAACCCGTGGCACTCGTGGCGAAATCAGGCACGGTATTTCATAATTAATCGTTCCTAACCAGCTGGCAGCTTCATCAATCGAAAGCGTTTCACTGCCAAAAAGCGTAGCTACCGAACCGATTTTCACATCGGGCACGTCGGTAACATCAATCATTACCTGATCCATGCAGATGCGTCCGGCAATCGGGGCTCTCCGTCCATTGATTTCTACTGCCCCTTTAGCTCCATAAGCTCTTATATAACCGTCAGCATAGCCAATAGGCAGTGTTGCTATTATACTATCACGCTCGGCTACAAACTGCCGGCCATAACCAATGCTTTCACCAGCTGCCAGTTTTTTTAACCAAACGACTTTCGCCATCAGCTTCATCACCGATTTCAGCTTGATAGGATGCGTTACCTCTGCGGATGGCCACAGTCCATATTGGATTACGCCAGCACGCACCATATCGTAATGTGCCTCCGGTATTTCCAAAATAGCAGCTGATTCGGCGATATGTTTGATGGCAAGCTTTATTCCTTGCGCTTCAACTGCTTTTATTGCCTGTTCAAATTTTGCTAATTGCAGCTTAGTATAACTTTTATCCTTGGCATCAGCCGTGGCAAAATGCGAAAACATGCCTTCGATTTCGATATGGGAAAGGCTCTTGATATTTTTCGCCAACTCCCCGATTTCTTCAGGCCGCACGCCGATACGCCCCATACCAGTATCAACCTTTAGATGGAGTTTTACCGTCTTGTTTTGCGCCGCTCCTGCCTCGGATAAAGCTTTGGCCAACGCAAAACTGCAAACCACCTGCGTAATATCATAGGCTGCTACTTGGGCTGCCTCGGCAGGAGTAACCAGCCCTAACAAAAGAATTGGGGTCGTAAAGCCTGCCTGCCTTAATTCTATTCCCTCCGACAGCGTTGCAACTGCTAGATAATCAGCGCCCGCTGAAACAGCAATCCTCGCTACTGGCACCGCACCATGACCATACGCATCCGCCTTTACTACTGCGCATAGCTTAACCTTTGGTTTTAACTGTTTTTTTATTTCCTGATAATTATTTCTGAGTGCTTTTAAATCTACTTGCGCCCAAGCTGCCCGCATAACCGTCGCTCTCCCTTTTTGTCTATTACTTTTGCTTGCCTGTTAAGTATAGCAAAAGCCCTATTTAAAGTCTACTATGGTAACTATGATGAAAATGCTAAAAAAAGCGGATATTGTGCTAATATCACTGCTATTAATAATATCGTTTATCCCCTTAGCGCTAAACCTTGTTCAGCCGGCTGTTCTCACCGCTGACATAAAAGTTGCTGGCACCCTGAAACAAACTGTTCTTTTAACAGCCCATCAAGGAACTGATACTATAGATATTGCTACGCCTAATGGTCATAATACCATCGTTATCAAAGATGCCAGCATTGCGGTAGCTGATGCCGATTGCCCTGATAAAGTCTGTGTCAAAACCGGTTTTGCCACCCAAAATGGTGATGTTATCGCCTGCCTGCCCCATAAGCTGATCATCGAAGTTAAAGGAGGCGAAACTAGCCGTGCAGCTGACGTCATTAGCCATTAAATTTAAGGAACATCCGCTGTTTCGTTATCTTTTACTGGCACTTTTTATTGCCTGCTCCCTGGTACTATTTCTCGTGGAAGGACTTATCCCTCTGCCGTTCTTAGCTCCCGGTGCTAAGCTGGGCTTAGCTAATATTGTAACCATAGCTGCCCTTTATTTATTTCCTCATGCCACTGATGCTCTTATTATTGTTATCAGCCGCACTCTGCTCGCTTCCCTGTTTGGTGGCGGACCAACAATCCTTCTTTATAGTCTTGGTGGCGGTCTATTTAGCTTTATGACGATGCTTAACCTAAAAAATGCCCACTGCTTTTCTATCATCGGCGTCAGTGCCGCTGGCGGTTTTGCTCACAATGTTGCTCAGCTCCTTATTGCCAGCCTGCTTATGACTGATACTAGTATCCTTAGCTATCTAAGTATCCTTGGTCCCTGCGGGCTAATCACCGGTCTCTTGCTTGGTTATCTCAGCTTTTCCCTGCTGGCAAAAATCACGCTCTAACTTGTATAAGCATAATATATATGCTACAATTACATTGTAGTAGTTGATATGTCGGTGGGCATCTGATCATCGACAAAAAGCCCTTGCAAACGATGGCGTTCGTTGCAAGGGCTTTTGTTGTCTACAGACAACTTCTGCTGTGTCTTATTTGATTAGCCGGTCATAAATATAGTTAGCTATAATACCACATACTATACTTATGACAATTGTAGTTGATATATCAAGCATCTGATCACCTCCTCGCTTGAGGAAATGTACTGCACAGCAGCAATATCAGTATAACATATTGGCCAGTGGTTTTAAATATTGTCTACGCAAAAAAGACCTCCGCTAAGCGGAGGTCTTTTTTATACGTTCCTCTAATTAAAATTAGAAGAAGAAGTTTACGCGACCAAATACTTTGGATACATCGCTGTTGCCAAGGATCTGTTTGCCATCAGCATAGCGAACCTGAGCTACAACGTTCTTGAACGGAGCATAGTTAGCGCCAATTTCCCAAGCCTTTTCGCCAAGCTCTACAGCATCATAAGTGCTTGCTACCATAGCGTTCTGACCGAGATGACGGTAAGCAACCCATGCACCCCAAGTGCCAGCATTTTCCTGATCAGCGCCCTTGTAAGTAAGCTCTACGCTGCCAGCTTTTTCAGCATAATCAGCATCATGGTTCTGGCTATAGAAACCGTTCAGACCGAAGTTGCTATCGAAGGTATAAGCGCCTTTGAGAGCCCAGATATCAGCCTGCTCCGTAGCAGTTTTAGCATAATTGCCATGCTTGCCAGTAATATTGCCAGCACCATCAAGATGATGGAAACGAGCACCCGTATAGAGCTTGCCAAAGTTGTAATCAAGACCATAATACTGATAATCAGCAGTATCATTAGTCAGTTCATTGTCTTCTTTGCTGATGCGGCCAGCAGCAACTGTTGCCTTCAGCTGGTTGCCAAAGCTAACTTCAGCACCGGAGAACGTCGTATCAGCGAAGCTGTCATCATCGATCGGAGCGAATTTACCAACTTTAACACCGAAGTTCGTGTAATCACCCTGAGCATAGATACGTTTCAATTCAACTTTGCCATCATCACCCTGATCTTTAGCGAGATCGCTGTTAGCATCCAAACGAGCATTTACATGCCAGTTGCTGTTAACTTCAGCGCTCGGCTCGAGACGGAATAAAACGTTGTTTGTGTTCGTATCGTTGTTGCTATTTTCAATGCGATGACGAGCGATCGTATACTCAGCCGTGCCGTTCCATTTTACCTTGTCAGCATTTTTCTCAAGGTTAGCTACGCGAACACCGAGGTTGTTGAGCTCATCGGAGAATTCAGCAGCGAGTTTGTCGATGATAGCTTTGTCGTTGCCAGAAACGTTGGTCTTAGCCATAGCTTTAGCAACCATCTGAGCCATCTCATAACGAGTGATGTTCTTGTCACCTTTGAAAGTGTCATCGCCATAACCTTCGATAACGCCATCAGCAGCGAGCTGGCTTACAGCATCATAAGCCCAATGATCAGCTGGAACATCGGAGAACGGGTTCGTAGCAGCGAAAGTCGTGCTAGCAGCACCAACAACGAGAGCGGTCGTGAGTGCAGATACGAGAGTCTTTTTCATAAGAAACTCCTCCTTTAAATAGATAGTTAATCGGCTATCAAAGGCAAGGACGAGAGCTCCTCATGAGTGTCCATGTTTCCTCAGTCTCACTTCAGGTCTTTCCCTTTGATGGTTATTACTATAGCATACCTAACCGCCAATATCAAGGGTTAAGTGATAATAATTATTATTTAACGATTAAAGTTTGATTAAATCAACTAAAAACCGTCATCGGACAGCAACGGTTTTTCCGCATAATTACTGCCCAAATGACGGTTTTATTATAGCTTGATTATAAAATTATATTTTACTTAAAACAGGAAGTTCACACGGCCAAAGAGGTTGGAAACATCCTTGTCGGTTGCCAAATCCTTGCCATGACCATAGCGGAGCGTAAGAATCGTGTTTTTGAACATAGCATAATTGCCACCGATTTCCCAGCCTTTTTCACCATTATTATCAACATTGATAACATCCCAAGGACTAGCAATGAAGGCATTTTTGCCAAAGTGACGATAAGCCAGCCACAGACCATAGCTGCCGGCATTTTCAGCCTGCGCGCCTTTATAATCAATTTCGGCACTGCCAGCTTTGTTATAATAGTCAGCTGCCGTATTTTCAGCATAGAATCCTTTGAAAGCAAAATTATTATCAAAGGCATAACCGCCCTTTAAGAGCCAAATATCAGCCTTATCGGTTTTACTTTTGGCATAAGCATTAGCAGCATCAGTGTTATTGAAGTTATTAGCATTTAAATGATGGAAACGAGCCGCGCCCCAAAGTTTATTTTGCTTAAAACCAGCACCAATATACTGATAATTAGCAGCTTCATTTTTTACTGCAAACGATGGCGAGCTGCTAAGACGGCCAGCACCCGCAATTAAGCTATAGCCCTTAGGTCCATTATAAGCAGCTTCCGCTCCAGAATAAGCCGTATCGGAAATCGTATCATCATCAGGCGCCGCAAATTTACCGACCTTATAAGTCATCGTGCCATAATTGCCCTGCGCAAAAATTCGCTTGAGCGCTACATTCCCCTCATCTTCAGCGTTAGCACTGCTGTCCTCATCAAGGAACGTATTAGCATCGAGACGAGCTTTTACCTGCCAATGATTGTTCACCTCAGCCGTCGGCTCAAAGCGAATAAGGAGATTGTTCCGGCTATCATATTTATCAACAGCCTGACCATCAGTCATATAATGCTGGAAGGTATACTCAGCAGTTCCATGCCAAACAACTTTATCCGCGTTTTTCTCAAGATTTGCTACCCGAACACCGAGGTTATTGAGCTCATCGGAAAATTCGGCTGCGAGCTTGTCGATGATAGCCTTGTCATTGCCGCTGACATTAGTCTTGGTCATAGCCTTTGCAACCATCTGCGCCATCTCATAGCGCGTTATGTTCTTGTCACCTTGGAAGCTATTATCGCCATAACCTTCGATAACGCCATCAGCTGCGAGCTCTTTTACCGCATCATAAGCCCAATGATCGGCTGGCACATCCGTAAATGGATTAGCAGCAGCGAAAGTCGTGCTGGCAGCACCAACAACAAGTGCCGTCGTGATTGCGGATACTACATTCTTTCTCATAAAAAATCCCCCTAAACAAATAAAATTTACCTGTGTCCGGGACAGCAATCGGTAGAACCGATACCACATAAGTCGCCTAGTTACCTCATGCAGTCCCCTTGTTTGCTCCCGAACAATTTGAATTATACCATAACAATCGTTACGTGGCAACGGTTTCACATAACTTTTTATATTTTTTTATCGGCTTTGTTATCGCTTGCAGTCAGTTTTTTAGCTAATAAGATTAACGGTTCTAAAAAACTATTGTATTTTTTTATTCATGCTATACTATTGGTGTAGATAATGGTACATATACTAAAAAAACCCGCTACCGTTGGCAGACGGTCATTGCGGGTTTTTTGTCAACACCAAAAAGACCTCCACCAAGTGGAGGTCTTTTGCGTTTCTAATGTCAGGATTAGAAGAAGAATTCTACACGGCCAAAGAGCTTAGAAGCATCTTTGTCGTTTGCCAAATCTTTACCATCGAAGTAAATAGCTTTAGCCTGTACATTCTTCATGAGCGTGTACTGCGTACCAAACTCCCAACCCTTCTGGTTGAAGCCAACGCCATCGTTTACGCAGCCGATAGCAACGTTACCGCCCTGATGACGATAAGCTACATAAGCACCCCAGGAGCCTTTGTTAGCTTTCTGAGCGCCTTTGTAGTTGAGCTGAGCCACGCCAGCTTTTTCATAAGCGTCAGCTTGGGTGTTTTCAGCATAAGCGCCGAGCAGCGATACGTTCTTGTCAAATTTGTACGTACCAGCTACTTCCCAAATATCAGCATTGTCGTCAGTGCCTTTTTTGCTATAATCAGTAGTTTTGAAGGCATCTGCCTGCATATGATAGTAAGCAGCCGTGCCGTTAGCCTTGCCTAAGCCATAATTAAAAGTTACGCCCTGGAGATCAGCAGCTTCATCTACACCATAACGAGCATCACCTTTAAGGTTCAGACGACCAGCTTCAACAGAAGTCTTGAGCTTGTTGCCAAACGTTACTTTAGCACCGGACATCTGATCGTTGAACATCAAATAGCTGTCATAAGCCGTAGCATGCGGATATTTACCAAGCTGAACCTGGAAGTTATCGTAATCGCCCTGAGCCCAGATACGAGCCAGTTTTACGTTATCCGTAGTATCTTTTGCCATGTCATTATTAGCATCGAGACGAGCCTTTACATGCCAGTTAGCATTTACTTCAGCGCTCGGCTCTAAACGCAGACGAAGTTCATCTTTGTTAGCGCGTTTTGCATCTTCATGACGCGTGCTGGTATAAGTGTAACGAGCTTCGCCGTTCCATTTTACTTTATCAGCGTTTTTCTCAAGATTTGCTACACGAACACCGAGGTTGTTGAGTTCATCGGAAAATTCTGCTGCGAGTTTGTCGATGATAGCTTTGTCGTTGCCGCTGACATTGGTTTTAGCCATAGCCTTAGCAACCATCTGAGCCATCTCATAACGAGTGATGTTCTTGTCGCCTTTGAAGTTGTTATCGCCATAACCTTCGATAACGCCATCAGCAGCCAGCTGGCTTACAGCGTCATAAGCCCAATGATCAGCTGGAACATCAGCAAACGGATTAGCAGCAGCGAAAGTCGTGCTGGCAGCACCAACAACGAGTGCCGTCGTGAGTGCCGATACGAGAGTCTTTTTCATAAGAAATTCCTCCTCAAACATAAAACATAAAACATAAAACTTGTTTCTCGCAGGAACCTTGTTATGAAATCCTCATGAGTATCCATGTTTCCTCAGTCTCAATCATAGCCGCTCCTGTGATTGTATACATCATAACATATTTGATTTTACGAAACAAGTAACCGGACTATTTTTTAGCGCGGTTAAACGTTAAAATTAAGTTAAAACTAAAAAAGACTTCTCCCGCAAGAGAAGCCTTTTTCGTTAAGCTATGCTATTACCAAACGAGCTTTACCCGACCAAAGAGAATATTTGCATCCTTGCCCGAAAGCAAATCCGTACCATCAGTATACGAAGCATAGGCTACGATATTTTTAAATGGCGTATAGCTAGCACCAAAGGAATAGCCTTTCATGCCTTCCCACATATCATCATACGTCGGTGAAAGCGATACATTATTGCCTAAATGACGATAAGCGAGGAATGCGCCCCACGTACCTTTATTTTCTGCCTGCGCTCCTTTGTAGTCAAATTCCACGCTGCCAGCTTTTTCATAAGCATCAGCTTTAGTATTTTCACCATAATAACCAGCCAGTGATGCATTGCTGTCGAAAGCATAACGGCCGCCAGCCGTCCAGATGTCAGCCTTATCCTTGGCACTATTTTTCGCATAAGCCGGTGCTGCATAGAAATTGCCGCTTTCAACATGATGATAGCCTGCCCCTGCCGTAAGCTTATCCAAGCCATAAACAAATTGCAAGCCTTGGTAGCTGGCCGTATCATTTTGACCATGCTCATCACGCCAGCTGCCAGTTAAATCATAGCCTAAATCAGCTAAATTAATCCGTCCAGCCGTAAGTATCGTCTGTAATTTATTGCCAAACGTAACCTGCGCGCCCGAGAACATGCCATCGAAAATCATGCCTTCATCACTCGTTGAATAAAGCGGCTGCTTACCAAGCTGAGTGCTGAAATTGCCATATTTACCGTCAGCATAGATATATTTAAGTGCCATATCGCCAGTCTCATCTTTAGCTGGTGACCATATACCCTGCAAACGAGCCTTTACCTTCCAGTTAGCATTGATTTCAGCCTCTGGATGTAAACGGAATTTAGCATTGTTAACTTTTACATCGCTGCGATTGCTGTCAGCATCATTGCGCGTAGACCAATAATCATAACGCACGAGACCATGCCAAGCAACTTTATCAGCATTCTTTTCCAGATTAGCTACCCGCACCCCAAGATTATTCAGCTCATCGGCAAATTCAGCAGCCAGTTTATCAATAAGTGCCTTATCCGTGCTGCCAACATTAGTTTTGGCCATGGCTTTAGCTACCATCTGCGCCATTTCATAACGAGTAATATTTTTCTCACCCTTAAAAGTATTATCGCCATAACCTTCGATAACACCATCAGCAGTGAGCTGGCTTACAGCATCATAAGCCCAATGATCGGCTGGAACATCCGCAAATGGATTAGCCGCAGCCAAAGCAGTACTGGCAGCGCCAACAACAAGCGCCGTCGTTAGTGCCGATACCAGAGTTTTTTTCATAAGTAAACTCCTCCTAAAAATTAATTTTCCGCCCACTAACAAATTATCACTCAGAGTTGCCTAGTTTCCTCTGCCTGTCCTTTGGAAGTGAACATGTTTCATAGTTTATCATAACACTAACCAGCTGACAAGGATTAGCTAACAATTATTATGTATACCAGCAAACTGTTTTAATTTTTTTATTAATTCCCCGTGTTCGGCTGTCATATCGTCCTATTTATGATATACTTTATACAGATATTTTTTATTTATTTTCAACCGAGCCTATAATTTCTCGTACCATTTTTTCAAATTTTGGTCGTGGCAGCATGACTAAATGACCACAGCCCTGGCATTTTAATCGAAAATCCATCCCTACCCGCAAAATTTCCCACTCATTACTGCCACAGGGATGTGCTTTTTTCATGCGGACAATATCGCCTAATTTATAGCTTGGTTTTTCCATGATTTATCCCCTCACTTTTTTATTATGAGGTAATCTTACTATGAAAGTTGCTGCTTTGCAAATGAATGTCGCCTTAGGCGAACCCAAAAAGAATATTGATACTATGTACCGGTTAGCAGCTAAAGCGATGGAAAACCGTCCTGATGTCCTGCTGCTGCCTGAGCTTTGGCGGCTTGGCTTTTATCCCAGGCCCATCCATGATTTTGCTGATGATGACGGCAGTGAAACCCGACGGGTCTTAGCCGAAATGGCTCGTCGCTATCAGGTAAATATCGTTGGCGGCACCGTAGCTAATGCTATTGGCAAGCGAGTTTTTAACACTTGCTATATCTTTGACCGCACAGGACATCTCGTAACTGTCTATCATAAAACCCATCTCTTTTCACCTAGCGGTGAAAACGAAGACTTTACCGCCGGTGATGCCATCGTAACCTTTACCTTAGACGGTATAAAATGCGGTATTGCGGTCTGCTATGATATCCGTTTTCCCGAATTTATCCGCCAGCAGGCCTTAGCTGATATAAGTATTCTCTTTTTGCCAGCCGCCTGGCCGCTGACACGGCTAATTCACTGGCAGACTTTAACGCGCGCCCGCGCCATCGAAAATCAGATTTTTGTGGTTGCGGCTAACGAAGCCGGTACCATCGAACAAGCTGAACAATTAGCTGGACATTCAGTTATCATTGACCCTTGGGGCGAAATCCTCGCCGAAGCTGGTGAGGACGAAACTATCATCCAGGCTAATTTGCGACCGCTAATAAGACAGCAAATAAAGAGCAGTATCGACGTATTCAATGACCGGCGGGAGACGCTCTACGCTAGTCAGATTCATTCCCACTAAAAAAAACTGTGGTAAACGATTATCGCTTATCACAGTTTTTTTATTTAACTTATAGCTTAATCAGACATTGAACCGGAAGTTAACAACATCGCCATCCTGCATGACGTAATCCTTGCCTTCGACACGTACTAAGCCCTTTTCTCTAGCAGCGGCTACACTGCCATTAGCGACCAAATCATTAAAATTAACGATTTCCGCCCGAATAAAACCACGCTCAAAGTCAGTATGGATTTTGCCAGCAGCCTTAGGTGCAGTCGTGCCTTTGACAATCGTCCAAGCCCTGCATTCATCTGGTCCCGCCGTCAAAAATGTCTGCAAGCCCAAAAGGTCAAAAGCTGCCTTTATCAAGCGATCAAGGCCACTTTCCGTCTCGCCTAAATCCTCTAAGAAAGCTTTGGCTTCTTCGGCATCAAGCTCAGCTATCTCTGACTCAACTCTAGCTGAGATAGCAACCACTTCAGCACCTTCTTTAGCCGCAAATTCTTTGACCTTCTGCACATAAGCATTTTCGTCATACGCCGTAGCTACTTCATCTTCAGCCACGTTAGCTACATAAAGCGTTGGTTTGAGCGTCAAAAGATTCATTTCCTTTATAAGCTCTAATTCATCATCAGTTAACTCAACTTGCCGAGCTGGCTTGCCATCATCTAAGGCCGCCTTTATCCGGCGCAGGATTTCATCTTCACCCCGCGCTTCCTTGCTGCCGGATTTAGCAATTTTAGCCAGCTTCATAATACGCTTTTCGATTATTTCCAAATCAGCTAAGCAAAGCTCGGTCTGAATAATATCAATATCACGCAAGGGATCAATTCCGCCCTCAACGTGCGTGATATTAGGATCCTCAAAGCAGCGGACAACATGCGCTACCGCATCAACCTGCCGAATATGCTCCAGGAATTTATTGCCTAGCCCCTCACCTCTGGAAGCGCCTTTAACCAAACCTGCGATATCAACAAACCTTACGGAAGCTGGCGTCGTTTTCTTGGAATTATACATCTCATGCAACACATTTAACCGGTCATCTGGTACTGCTACTACTCCGACATTCGGCTCAATTGTACAGAACGGGAAATTGGCAGCCTCAGCCCCAGCCTTGGTGATAGCATTAAACAGCGTGCTCTTGCCAACATTTGGCAGACCAACAATACCTACTTCTAAGTTACTCAATGCAAAAATCTCCTTTATTCAAATAGTCCATATATCATAGCGTGCCGAAAATACGATCGCCAGCATCGCCTAACCCTGGAACAATGTACCCCTTGTCATTTAGCTTTTCATCAACTGCGGCTACATAAAGGGGCACATCAGGATGCTCTTTGTTGATAACTTCGACTCCTTCCGGAGCAGCAACTAAACACATGAGAACCATTGATTTAGCGCCCTTCTCCTTCAAGAGTGACAAGGCGGCCGCTGAGCTGCCACCAGTAGCCAGCATCGGATCCACCACGATAAGCGTACGTTCAGCAACATCACTCGGCAGCTTGCAATAATACTCAACTGGCTTTAAGGTAGCTGGATCGCGGTACATGCCGACATGACCGACCCTCGCTGCCGGAATCATATTGACAACCCCATTTAACATACCTAGCCCCGCTCTAAGTATTGGTACCACACCAACCTTGCGCCCAGCTAAGACCCGGCCCTTGCATTTAGTCACCGGCGTTTCTATGTCCACTTCCTCTAAAGGAAAGTCCCGCGTAATTTCATAAGTCATCAGCATCGAAATTTCTTCTAAGAGTTCCCGAAAATCCTTAGTTCCCGTTTCTTTTTTGCGCATAAGCGTCAGCTTGTGCTGAATAAGGGGATGATTAATTACATTTACTTGCATTGTTTCTCCTTTACAAAGGCTTCCCTAAAAAGGGAAGCCTTCAACCTGTCACTTATCATGTTGTTGCTTTTTATTCATAAAGCGGATATTTAGCGCAAAGAGCTGCGACCCTCTTTCTAGCTTCATCCTTTGCTTTTTCGTCCTCAGGGTTATCGAGCACTAAAGCGATGATATTGCCGACTTCACGCATATCATCTTCTTTGAAGCCACGCGTCGTAAGCGCTGGCGAACCAAGGCGCAGACCACTCGTTACAAACGGCGAAAGCGGTTCAAATGGTATCGTATTGCGGTTAGCCGTAATATTTACTTCATCGAGAACATTCTGCGCAATCTTGCCAGTAATCCCTTTGCTCGTAAGATCAACCAGCATTAAATGGTTATCCGTACCGCCTGATACAATGCGGAAACCATCCTTCATCAACGTATCGGCTAAAGCTGCCGCATTCTTCTTAACTTGCACAGCATACTCTTTGAACTCTGGCTTTAAAGCTTCGCCTAAAGCTACCGCTTTAGCGGCAATAACATGCATAAGCGGTCCACCCTGAATACCAGGGAATACGGCTTTATTGAACTGCTTGCCAAACTCAGCATCTTTGCACATAATCATGCCGCCACGTGGTCCCCGCAGTGTCTTGTGCGTAGTCGTCGTTACTACATCAGCATAGGGTACTGGGCTCGGATGCTCACCAGCTGCCACCAGACCTGCAATATGCGCAATATCAACCATGAGATAAGCTCCGACACCATGAGCAATATCTGCCAGACGCTTAAAATCAATGATGCGCGAATAAGCTGAGGCGCCAGCTACGATGAGCTTTGGCTGACATTCTTTAGCCGTTTTTTCCAAAGCGTCATAATCAATAGTTTCAGTTTCCTTTGTAACACCATACGGAACAATCTTGAAATATTTGCCTGACATATTAACTGGCGAACCATGTGTCAGATGACCACCATCAGTAAGATTCATGCCCATGACCGTATCGCCCGGCGTCAAAAGCGCAAAGAACACAGCCATATTTGCCTGTGCGCCCGAATGGGGCTGCACATTTACATATTCAGCGCCAAAGAGTTTCTTAGCGCGATCTATTGCCAGCTGCTCCACATTATCAACAAACTCACAGCCGCCATAGTAACGTTTGCCAGGATAACCTTCAGCATATTTATTGGTTAAAACGCTGCCCTGAGCTTCCAAAACCGCCTTGCTGACGATATTTTCCGAAGCGATAAGCTCTAGTTTATTGCGCTGACGATTGAGCTCGTTGTCGAGTTCGCGGGCAATTTCCGGATCAGCATTTTTTAAAGTTTCCATAAGACTCATGGGGAGAACCTCCTTAGTGAAAATAACACATTCCATTGCCGGAAGGAAAATCTATTATCATTTCTTTTCCAGCGCCATAATTTTGTTCACACGACGCTCATGACGGCCACCATCAAATTCAGTTTCGACCCAAGCGCGAACAATTTCGCCAGCCGGGCCAAAACCTGTCACCCGACCGCCCATAGCCAGCACGTTAGCATCATTATGATGCCGCGACATCTTCGCCGAATAAACATCATTGCAAAGTGCACAGCGAATACCTTTTACTTTATTGCACGCAATCGAAATGCCAATCCCCGTGCCACAAAGCGCAATACCGCGATCGGACTTTCCGGAAACAACATCAGCACAAATTTTTTCTGCTACATCCGGATAATCAACCGACTCCGTGCCAAACGTACCGACATCAGTAACCTCAATATCATTATACTCTTTGAGGACCATCTTTACTTCTTCTTTTAGCTGAACAGCGCCGTGATCGCTGCCAATGGTGATTTTCATGCTTTTCTCCACCTTTCTATATGCTATCCTTAATTGTATCATAAACTGGCCTAAAAAAATACCGCCAGATGACAACTTACACATATCATCTGACGGCCTGCATTGGCCCCCTAAACCAGGGCATATATTAAAGTTTTGCTTACACATTCCCAACCATCAGCTATATTTTAACGCAAAAGGTTCACTTTTTCAAGCCTGTATCGTCCTAAAACCGCTGGCCTTATGCAAGCGGTTCATAATAGCCAGCCCTAAGCCTTTAGCGACAGTGCCTTCGCCTAAAAGAATGTCGGCCTTTTTATCATCAAAGGAACGCAAAGCTTCATAAATATCAGCCGCAATCGCTAGTAAATCGCCCTGCTTGCCATAGGCTTGCAAAAGGTCCGCGGGAACCTCCCCTTTTAGCGAGGCTATTACCTCATCACTAGCTATAATGCCAACTGTATGCCCAGCGGTCTTTAACCGTCTCAGCTCCCGCCTGAACGCCGCTGACATTTTATCGCTTTCACCTTCAATTAAATACATTGGGGCCTTAGGTGCATAATGCGTATACTTCATGCCCGGTGCCTTGGGTATTACCTTAGCTCCAACTACCGCCGGATCAAGCATTACATTTTCTTCGCCTAAAAGCTCTGCCAGCATTTCCTGCGTAATCGCCCCAGGACGCAAAATAACCGCTTTTTTCCCCGTAGTATCAACAATTGTTGACTCCACCCCAAAATGACAGGCACCGCCATCTAATATCAGCGGAATCTTCCCAGCCATATCATGGTATACCGCCGCAGCTGTCGTTGGACTTGGTCGTCCTGAGATATTGGCCGATGGCGCTGCGACAGGCACGCCAGCCGCTTTTATCATTGCCCGGGCTATATCATCTTCGGGCATCCTTATGCCCACCGTATCCAACCCGCCAGTTATTCTATCTGGTACCACTTTTCTGCGCTTCATAATAAGCGTAATCGGACCTGGGCAGAACGCTGCCAAAAGCTTTTCTGCCATGGGCGTAACCTCTTTGGCTATCATCGCAATCATTGCTCTATCAGCAACATGCAATATCAAGGGATTATCTGAGGGACGTCCCTTAGCTTCATATATTTTTACGCAAGCCGCCGCATCAAGCCCGTTAGCGCCCAAGCCATAAACGGTTTCCGTGGGAAATGCCACTAAACCGCCATTTTTTAATATTTGACCTGCTTTTTGCAATGCCTGTTCATTGTTAGCGGTCATTATTTTTACAATTTCTGTTTGCATATTAACGCCTTATTTTTTCCATGCGACTACCACACGCTCGATACCCGCATAATCCTTAATAATTTCCGTTTTCGCTATCAAAGCATTAGCCTCTGCTAAGGCTGCTACCGCTCCAGCCTGCCCTTTGCCAACTTCAAAAGCCATAAAGCCGCCTGCTTTAAGCATTGCCGGTGCCTCAAAACAAAGCCGGCGATAAAAGTCTAAGCCATCTTTGCCGCCGGCAAGTGCAGTCATTGGCTCCTGCGTTGCTACTTCCGGCGCTAGTGACCTAATATCAGCCTCTTTAATATAGGGCGGATTAGATAAAATCGCATCATAGACTTTGCTGGCTATTGGTTTTAATAAATTCCCAGTAAAAAATTGTATTCTTTCCGTAAGCTCTAACGCTGCGGCATTTTTTTCTGCTACTTTGCGCGCCGCTTCGGAAATATCTACGGTATCAGCAACCGTATTGGGCACAAAATTTAACACCGATAAGCAAATTGCCCCGCTGCCAGTGCCAATATCAGCAAAGCGCACTTCACTATCATCAGCCTTCTTGGCCCGCAAAAGCTCAACCGCCCGCTGCACTAAAATCTCAGTATCAGGTCGTGGCACTAACGTCGCGGGCGTTACCTTAAATTTCAGCCCCATAAATTCCTTTTCGCCTAAAATATACGCTACAGGCATGTGAGCAATGCGTTTTTTTATCATTTCCCTAAAACTCGCTAGTTCATCTGGCTGCAAGGGTTCATCAAAATGCACATAAAGATAAATTCGCTCCCGCTTTAATACTTTGGCTAACAGCACTTCAGCATCAAGCCGTGGCGTTTCAACGCCTTTTTCCTTAAAATAATTCTCAGTCCATTTTAAAATTTTGCCAACAGTCCAAAGCTCATTGTTTGCTGTCATTTACTTCACCTGCTTTAGACGTTCTGTTTGATCGGCTGTTATCAGCGCATTTAAAAGCTCATCAAGATCGCCATTCATAATAGCATCAATCCGGTGCAGCGTAAGACCGATGCGATGATCCGTTACTCGTCCCTGCGGGAAATTATACGTACGGATTCTTTCGCTGCGATCGCCAGAACCGACCTGATTTTTGCGATCCTTAGCTACAGCATCTGTCTGTTCCTGCTGTGCTTTATCGAGTAATCTAGCCCGCAAAACTGCCATCGCCTTAGCTTTATTCTTGAGCTGGGAGCGCTCATCCTGGCACTGTACCACAATTCCCGTTGGCAGATGGGTAATGCGAATAGCTGATTCGGTACGGTTGACATGCTGACCGCCCGCCCCTGATGCGCAATATAAATCAATCCGCAAATCATCAGGATTAATGTCAACTTCGACTTCTTCAGCCTCTGGCAACACTGCTACCGTCACTGCCGACGTATGTATTCTGCCACCAGACTCTGTTACCGGTACCCGCTGCACCCGATGGGTACCGCTCTCATATTTCAGCTTGCTGTATGCGCCAAAACCAGTAACCATGAAAGAAACTTCTTTGAACCCGCCGATTTCCGTGGCATTGGCATCAATAATTTCGGTACGCCAGCCTTGCTTTTCAGCAAACTTGGCATACATTCTGAACAAATCACCCGCAAAAAGGGCCGCTTCCTCGCCACCAACACCACCACGGATTTCCACAATGACATTTTTATCATCATTTGGATCCTTTGGCAGTAACAGTATCGGCAGTTCTTGGTCTAAAGCTTCTTTCCGTGGCAGCAATTCAGCTAATTCCGCTTCAATTAAATGCCTCATTTCATCATCAATAGCTTCAGCAAACATAGCCTTATCTTCGGCAATATTTTTGACAATATCCTTGTATTCGCGGAATTTCTCAACCACTGGCGCAAGCATAGCGTGTTCCTTATTAAACCGCTGCCAACGGTCTATATCCGCAATCGTTGCGGGGTCAGCTATTAAAGATTCCAGCTCTAAATATTTGTCCTCAACCGCTTGGAGTTTTTCCAGCACAAAACCACCTCACCATCTATTATTATCTTTTTTACGCTATAGTTTCCTTGCCTTTACTTACGTCATCAGCTGCTAAATAATCCCCGCAGCCAGGGATTATTTCCTCTTTCGGCAATACCGCTTTTACCGATTCAATAGCCACTTCTACCATATCATCCGCTGGCGGTCTTGTCGTTAGATACTGCAGCCATAGTCCCGGCTTTATCGCTGTTTGAATAATTTTATTATCACTGCGGCCAGCCAGTCTAATAATCTCATAGGATATCCCGGCTACTACCGGCAACAGCAATATCCTGCTGACTATCCTTTCCGCCAGTGATGGCCAGCCTAAAAAAGCGAAAACAAATATTGATACCAGCATAACTATCAGCAAAAAATTGGTACCGCAACGCGGATGCAATCGAGAAAACTGCTGCACATTGGCAACAGTAAGAGGCAAACCCGCTTCATAACAATGAATGGTCTTATGCTCCGCTCCATGATATTGAAACACCCGCCGAATATCCTTCATACGAGAAATACCCCAAATATAGACAAGAAAAATAATTAACCGTAAAAAACCTTCCATCAAATTTAAGAACACCGGATCTGCTGTAATTACATGAAACAGCTTCGCCGCTCCTGTTGGTATAGCAATAAATAAAATACTGGCTAATACCAAAGCAAAAACAATTGTCCCTGCCATTTCCTTATCCGTCAGCTGCTCATCTTCCTCGCCCGCCATTTTAGCCGAATACGAAAGTGACTTCATACCAATAACTAATGACTCAATGAGGGATACTGTACCACGAATAAAAGGTTTTTTTAATATAGGAAAGCGTTCACTGATAGAATGAACCGGCTTGACCTCGACTTGAATTTTGCCACTAGGATCACGAACAGCTGTAGCCGTAAGCTCTGGACCGCGCATCATAACGCCTTCGATAACTGCCTGCCCGCCAACCATTAATTTTGGAGACAAAATATTCCCTCCCCCAAAAAACATTTCTATATTAAATAAAGCAGAGCAATCTGCTCTGCTTTAAAGAATCGTGCTCTCGCATTATTTTTTGGCATAACGCTTGTTGAACTTCTCGATACGTCCGCCGGCCTGAACGTCACGCTGACGACCCGTGAAGAACGGATGGCACTTGGAGCAAACATCAACGCGAAGCTCCTGCTGCGTGGAACCAGTCTTGAACGTGTTACCACAACCGCAAGTTACCGTAGCCTCATAGTATTTTGGATGAATACCCTGTTTCATTATATACACCTCGCTTTCACCCCAAGAAACTGGGAATTGATACAAGCTCACTAGGCGCAAGCTTGGTTTAGACCTAGCTCCCCGTCGGGGTAAAGCCAGTCAGTTTTGACTTGGAAACAGACGTCAATACGTCCATTACCTGCCTATTATAGCACGTACTTTAGCTTCATGCAAGAAAAACTATCTAAACTGACTACTTTGCTTAACGATTCTAACAGCCTCGCGGATTAGGTTAAAATTTATGCTTGACATGATTAGTTCGTGTTACTATAATGTAAACATATTAAACATGTATGCTTTATGAATATTTATCTTGACCACAATTATTCATAAACTAAGAAAGAAGGGTTTTCTATGGCAGATAAAAATGATAGTGTCGCTCAGGCTCGCAATGAAGCCCTGCGCAAGCATAATCCCGGCGCTAACAAAAAACAATTGGTACTTTGGTTTGGTGCTCTTATTTTAGGTGGCATTTTAGGCTGGCTAGGCATTGCACCACTGAATGATTTATTCAACTTCATCGCTTCGGTATTTACTCGCTTGTTCCAGTTTATTGCCGTACCAACGATTGCACTAGCTGTCATCACTACGCTTTCGGCACTTGGTGGCGAAAAAGAAACTGGCAAAATTTTTGCCCATGCGGTTTCTTATACCCTGCTAACCACTATTTCCGCCGCGGCGGTCGGTCTTATTCTCTATTTATGGATTGCGCCGGGCAATTTGCCAGCTGAAGTAGTTGGCGCTGGTTCGGCTGCCGTGCCTTTGGAAAAGGTCGGCTCGCTTTCCTATTATGATCACTTCCTGTCAGTTATTCCAAATAATATCTTGCAGCCGTTCCTCGCTGGCAACGTACTATCCGTTATGATTATCGCTGCTTCTGTTGGTCTGGCCTTAGCTTTTATGCCCAAGACTGAAAATCGGGCCGTTCTTTTAAAAGGTATCTATGGCGTACAGGAACTTCTTTTCACTCTTATCAAAGCTATTATCTGGGCTTTGCCGGTTGGTATTCTGGCTTTTGCTGGTCAGCTCTCGGCACAAATTGAAGCTGGCGTTATTGTCGGCGCGCTAGGAAAATATGTTGCTGTCGTTCTCGGTGGCAACGCTATCCAATTTTTCGTCATCCTGCCGCTTTTCCTGCTTATTCGCGGTTTGAATCCACTTTCCGTATTCAAAAAAATGTCTCCCGCTATTGCCGTAGCACTATTCACCAAAAGCTCTGCTGGTACTCTGCCAGTTACCCTGGCTTCAGCTGAACGCAATCTAAAAGTAAATCCAAAGGTTTCACGTTTTGTCCTTCCTATTTGCACGACTATCAATATGAATGGCTGTGCCGCTTTTATCTTGGTTACATCACTCTTTGTTATGCAAAATGCTGGCTTTGAGCTCACTCTAGGTACGATGATTTCCTGGCTCTTTATCGCGGTACTCGCAGCTGTCGGCAATGCGGGCGTACCTATGGGCTGCTACTTCTTGACGCTATCTCTTATGTCATCAATCGGTGCGCCAATTGGTCTCTTAGGTGTCATCCTGCCCATCTATACTATCATCGACATGGTAGAAACCGCCGAAAATGTTTGGTCTGATGCTTCGGTATGTGCTATGACTGACCATGATTTAGCTGGCAAATTATCCGAAGAACCAGCTCCTACTGCCTCACTTTCCTAAAAAAATTAATATTACTATTGATTTTCATTCTCAGTTATGCTATATTATATTCAGGCTTTCGTTAAGGCATTCAGAAAATGAACGCAACATTTTACTGAAGGTCAAAGCTCTCCTAAAATATAATACACAGCAAAAAAGCGGTCGTACTGCTCATACGACCGCTTTTTTGTTGTCTGCTTTTATCTTCTTTTATTGATGCTACGGCGCAATCATTAATTTAAAGCAAATAAAACTTAAAATATAACCGCTGAGCATAATTATTCCCATGGGGATAGCCGTATGATCGCCAGCAATACCAACCACTGGCATCATGCAGCCTCCTAAAATCATAGAAAAGAATCCGATAAGTGCGCTGGCACTGCCAGCATTTTTTCCCTGCCGCGAAAGAGCTAAGGAAAAACTAGCTGTTCCCATGACTGATAACGGTACAATGGTTATAAACAAAATGATTATCGTATACCAAAGTGGCGCTGCCAAAATAAAACCTGCCAACATAAATACCGCTGATAACAACGGCACCATAAGCGCACCTTTCAAAATCTTAACATCAGCAACTTTTCCCGCAAATCTCGCCGGCACCATCCCTGATAGCATCAAGCCAATACCAATAGTACCAAAAATAAAGCTATAGGTCTGTGGTGAAACTTCATAAATATTTTGAAAGACAAATGACGAACCAGCCAGGTACGAAAAAAAAGCCCCAAAATAAAAGCATTGCATTAAACAATGACCTAAAAAATACCGATTCTGCAAAAGCTCCGGATATTTTTTAAACGAATCAGCTAAGCCCTTAAAGCGTTTAGCCTTAGGCAGCGTTTCCTGATAAATAAGCGTTGCCAAAGCCAATAGCCCCCCCACCACGATAAGCATCGCAAAAACACTGCGCCAGCTAGCAATTAACAAAAGCTGTCCGCCTAACACGGGTGCGATAATCGGTGCTAAACCATTTACCATCATCAGCATCGCAAAAAAACGGGTCAGCTCTGGCCCTTCACACACATCACGCGCAATTGACCTGGCAATTACAATGCCACTAGCTCCTGCAAATCCCGTCAAAAAGCGGAAAAATAAAAATACCATTATATCCTGTGCCAAAAAGCAGCCCGCATTGGCTAGCAAAAACACCATCATACCTGCAAATAATGGCAGCTTGCGCCCATAACGGTCACTTATCGGACCCATAAAAATCTGACCTAATGCCATACCCAAAAGCGTCATCGTAAGGGTCATTTGCGCTAATGATGCAGTTATGCCAAGCTCTGTCTGCATTATCGGCAGCGATGGCAGATACATATCAGTTGCCAATGGCGCAATTGCTGCCATCATGCCTAAAAAAATCATCAGCCAAAGTTTCTCTTTTTTTGACATTGCCATAAAAAAAATCAAATCCTCCTTAATCATAGTTATTAATCCTCTTGAGAATAATAACTGATTTTAGCAGGATTTGATTAAAAAAAGATTATAACATCACCCGAATTATCATGATCATCTTAACCGATTTCACCATGATATTCTACCTTGCGTATTTCACGAACATGATTGTTCTCATCTACAATGACTACCGTTGGCTTATAAGTTTTAGCCTCATCCTCCTGAAAGAAAGCATACGCCATGATGATTACAATATCCCCCGGCTGCGCTAATCTGGCAGCCGCACCATTCAAGCAAATAACGCCTGAGCCTCGTGGACCTGGTATCGTATAGGTCTCTAAACGCTCACCATTATTATTGTTTACCACCTGCACCCGTTCATTAGGCAAAATACCTGCCTGTTCCATCAAAGCTTCATCTATCGTAATGCTGCCCATATAATGAAGATTTGCTTCGGTAACTGTTGCACAATGAATTTTAGCTTTTAACAAATTCAAAATCATGTTTTCTATTATTCCTTTCCTAAAATAACATTATCAATCAAACGAGTCTTGCCAATTTTAACTGCAATCGCTAGCAATGCCGGTCCTTTTACTTCCTCAATTGACAATAGTCCTGGGAATGAATAAAGTTCAACATAATCAACTGTTGCCATTGGCTCAGCCTCTAAAATATCACTTACAACTTTTTTCAGTTCCGCCACTTTATTTTCACCATCAGCATAGAGCATCTTAGCTGCTTTTAAGCTGCGAGACAATACCAGTGCGGCTTTTTTTTCATCAGCTGATAGATACTGATTGCGGGAGCTCCTTGCTAATCCGCTTTCCTCACGGACGATAGGCACCATATTTATATGAACATTTATATTTAAATCTTCGACAAAACGACTTATTACTACTACCTGCTGAGCATCCTTTTGCCCAAAAAAGGCTTCGTCAGCTCTCGATAAATTCATTAATTTGGTAACAACAGTAGCTACACCACGAAAATGACCTGGCCGCTGCGCGCCACAGAGCTTATGCGTTATCTCCCCTTCAACATTGACATACGTAGCATAACCATCAGGATACATCTCGGCAGGCTCCGGATGAAATACGGCATCAACCGGCACAGTTTCAAGTTTCTTGCAATCTTCTTCAAAGCGACGCGGATAAGCATCATAGTCTTCATTAGGTCCAAACTGAACTGGATTAACAAATACCGAAGCAATAACAATATCGCATTTTTCCCTAGCTGCCCGCATAAGCGTTAAGTGCCCTTCATGCAAAGCTCCCATAGTCGGTACTAATCCAATGATTTTGCCAGCTTGCTTTTGCGTCTTAGCATATTCTTTAATTTCTTTGATTGTACGTAAAACTTTCATGCTTTTTCCCTCGCTATGATTAGACTTAATTAACTTTAACTGCTTTTAATTCTTTTTCTTTTTCATCTTTGCGTGAAAAATAATTTGCTACTAACGAACCTGAAATATTGTGCCAAACACTAAATATAGCGCCTGGCAAGGCTGCGGCTGGATTGAAGTATATAACTGCCAAACTTGCAGCCATGCCAGAATTTTGCATACCAACTTCTATAGCCACCGTACGCGCCTGCTTAGAATCAAGCTGGCAAATACGCGCTAGCACAAAGCCCAAGGCTAAACCACAGATATTATGCAAAATAACAATTACCGCCATCAAGGCCCCTATCTCCAACAATTTGCTGGCTGATAATGCTACCACACCACCAACCAAAAGCACAATGCATATAACCGAGACTACTGGCATAGCTGGCATAATTTTAGCAACCTTGGCGCCTGCCAAATGATGAAGCCCTATTCCTAACAATAATGGGGCTAATACCATTTGCGCTATGGAAATCATCATCGCTGTAAACGATACGTCAATCCAAGCATCTGCTAAAAGCCAAGTCAAAAATGGGGTTACTACTGGTGCCAATATGGTTGTTGTCATTGTCATCGATACTGACAATGCTACATCGCCTTTAGCTAAATAAGCTATAACATTAGAGGCAGTACCACCCGGACAAGTCCCGACTAATATGACCCCGACGGCTAGCTCAGGTGGCAAATTAAATAATTTTACCAAACCTAAAGCCACCAATGGCATAATGAGAAACTGCGCTAATACACCAATACCTGCTTGCCAAGGATGCTTTAAGACATTTCTAAAATCATTTACGCTAAGTGTCATGCCCATACCAAACATAACAATTCCTAACATAATAGATATGTAGGGTCCTACCCATGACAATAGCCGCGGATTTATAACCGCCACCACTCCAACTGCGACTACTAGCAAGGCTAGATTGTCTACTAAATACTTACTGATTTTCTGCATAGAAAAACCTCCTGAATAAAAAATATCTGAGGCAAAAGAGTATTCACCCAATCAAAAAAACCTTTCATGTCACAAGACTGAAAGGTGCGTAAATTGCACACGAAACCGCACTCCTGCGAGCGCAATTTCTCTCTCCTGTCTTAGTCTGCATTGATCTAAGCAGCAGCTGTAAATGTACTTACCATTATTTGATTGTAGTTACAGTGCTAAAAAAGTATAACTCGTGCCTGCACGATGTCATCTCTTGCCACATGACCATGCTACCACAAATCGTTATAAAAAACAAATACTATCTTAACTTATGCACGATTTCAACGAGGTTATCCACATAATTCACAATAGCAGCTGTGAATTATGTGGATAACCTCGTTTTTAACAACAAAAAAGACATCCACCTAAGTGAATGCCTTACATCTAACCAGCAACGCCCTATCC